>Ga0056115_1001712_pt1 | contig 10696 bp, 9 predicted proteins | sample WorMetOlspDAHAB1_FD_77007 | JGI IMG/M metagenome (GOLD analysis project Ga0056115, IMG submission 77007) | Marine gutless worms symbiont microbial communities from Max Planck institute for Marine Microbiology, Germany - Olavius sp. DAHAB.1 ... | reverse complement strand
TTAGATTGGTAACCCCACTCTGTGTATGCATTGTGTGTTCATGTTTGCACTTTTTAATTAAGTCTGCACTATTGCTAGCCTGTATCTTCTACCATTCGTGGTGAATAAAAGATGAATATATATTAAATTCTTTCAAAATTTTAAATATTTGCTACTACACTGACACTGACATTGTATTGTCATTGTATTTTTTCTCTCACTATTTTTCCATTACTATAATTGTTGTATTTTGCTACCATGTGGTGAACAAAGATTTTCAATATGACATTGTGTGCGCGGTGTCAACGTCAGTTTCGATGTCAATCGTGAATTTCTGTAGCGCAGAATCATGAAGCATTTCTACAGCGCTTAGTGTGTCTAATAGCTCGCAATTAATTCCGTTTTAAGTAGTTTCCTAAAACTGTCAGAACTTAGTTTTGGATCACGAAGACGATCCGGTAAAGAGTTTACGAAGTTTATTTCGTCATAATCCTTTCCTGTTTTTGTACTGTAGTACTTTGCCATAAACATGTTAAAACAACCCATAATAAGCAATACCTTAAGGCGCCCTTGCGGTGACTCTAGCCATGTTACTGTGCCTTATAAACTGCCGTTATATCATTTTATTATTATTATTATTATTATTATTATTATTAAAAGATTCTTGAAAAGATGATTTTGCTTGCAGTTACGAAAGGCTTTCTATAGGTCGGCTACTTCTTATTGTCGTCCCAGAATATGCTGCGGTACTAAATTTAAGCACTGTAACTACGCACAGGAAAAAATCTGCCAACGCACATCTACCTAAAATATTTAATCATTTTCGTGTTTTTGTTTTCACCCGAAAATTTTGTCACTAGTTCTGAAATATCCAGCGGTAGACACAAAATTCTTTTTTTTGGTTCGACTTTGCGACTTCGCAACGTTGAACGCTGCGCTCCAGGCGGCTGTCCGTAGTTAGCCTATAGCAGAATAGCGCCGACCGACCGGCCGGCTCTGAAGATGACCAGCTGCTGAAGCTGACGCCGTCGAGCGAGCGTCCGGTGCTATTCATCACGGTGCCGGCGGCGACGGCGGCCTCGTGACCGGGCTAAGCGCGGTCGACCGGACCCGATCCGAAGCAGATCGCTGTCGGCCACGCGACGATGGCTTTGCCGGCCCACCCACGTCGCACCGTCCGTCCTCCAAAGGCCTTGCGGGGGCAAGATGGCGGAAAATTACCATCCGGTCGACGGACACTGCGAGTACATTCACCTTCTGCACGGCGGCTCGGACAAACATCCTCAATATATGGTGTCACTTACCGCGCGCGCGTGAACACACACACACACACACAGGTAGTACTCCAAAACTCACATTTGTTATGTTATATCGCTGCACCTGTGTGCATAGGGAGGGTAACAGCGATGTAATTCTGTCCACAATAGTTACCGCTGCCGCCATACACTATTTTGCAGCAGTGTAAAGGTCACAGACTTGCACTTGCACATGCTTTCAAACTGCTGTGAATGAAATTACAGCGGTTGAAATACCGCGAGTGTGAATAACTGCAGCCAACGAATTTTCGGATGCAGCGAATCGCGCTTTTCACACACTCCTGGATTACTACTGGTCCCATAGACCGCCGAAAACGGAAGCGACTGCGTATACAATTTCATATACACTTCGGGAGACAGGGATGTTTTCCGGTTCCTACGAAGACACTATCATATACATATACTCATGTGTTATTATTACCATTCATAAATACTGTTTGGACACCTGCGGTCCTTGCAATAATTAACACTATTTAGGCCAGTAAACTGTTTATGACGATGACGATGATGATGATGATGATGAACTCCATCTTTGCCGAAAAAAATTATCCTGGTGGAATAAGTTGGGATTGAGGAAATATTTCTAAGGAAGCGTGGAGGGAGGAAATGAGAGAGGGAGCGAGAGAGGGAGGGACGGAGGTAGGGAGGGGGAAAGTCCTGTATCCATAGCGGACGCGTTCTCGTGATGGAGGATGATGTCGACTGCGCGGTGACGAGCTCCTGCGACCGTCGCTCATGGCACGTGTCATCTGGTCCAGCGGCGTCGTAGTCCGGGCCAACTGTATGAGCACCACATCAGTCACGTGGATGCGCCGGCAGCACACAGGACGGACGAACAGGCACGGAATTGTGACGCTGGGGAAAGCGTCTTGAAGCGGGCCTTTCTATGTCTTACCCCGAATGTGGAAGAACTCTCCGAGCTGCCAGTGTTCTTTCGGAGTTGAAGGGGGGCTCACCAACGAAGCGTCATGGTCATCATCATCTCGGAATATTGACCATTACAGGAAGAACAAACGGGCAATAACAATATATATACCCACTCTTTCAGTTGCCATCAACTGTCCGTCTCCGTTCCACTTTCCCCCGTTCTTCTTTCCATTTGTCCATTTGTAGTTTGGAATCAAGTTCTATTTTCTCATAAAACTGAACCGATTTTGCATTTTTTCACGTGCTTCATTGTCAGTTTGTCACTTTGTCAGTTCTGATAAAACGCAGTTTTTTTCGGTTGGAAATATTTAGTAAAAATCCGGTGGCAGTCACGTTGCTCTGAGCTTTACACGAGGGCACAGAAATATTTCCTTCCCAGATTATTTTCTGTCTGGGGTGCATAGCCAGATCTGCAAGCATCGTCCACTCGTCACGGGTGAACACCGACATCCTGGTTGCACGATGACGCCGGCCAGCCCGATGACCGGTCCGTGGACTGACCAGTTCTGTGGTCAGTCTGCTGAGTGACCGGTTCCGCGGTCAAGCAGGACGACCTCAATCGCCGTGCGTCAACGTCTGCTGAAGACCATCACGGGCCTCGCGCGCTGCATCATCCATGCTCCGATGACGCCAAGACATGTGCAGACGTTGCAGCAGCATCCCTCTGATGCGGGCGTGTCGCCTTCACTCGAAAACCGCACCATTCAACTTGTAGATTTGCTAAACGTTAGTTCACCATCGCACACACGGTGGCACATAATACAAAAAAAACAACCAAACTTAAATAATTAGAAAACGATAAATGAATAATCAATAACGACAAAAATATATATACCAGTGCAATTTTGATCACATTCCATAGTTGTCTTACTATTAACAAATCGTTTACAACAAATGTCCATATCAGTGCTGTAGTTACGTTAAGCACGAGGAGACATTTTTCGAGGGGATGCGAATGGAAAAGTTGCCAAAACAAATCGAAAATCACACAGTACATTAAACATAAACAACTTTCTGTCAATTAGTGAAGGAACGGCGACTAGCGCACTGCAGTGTAATAAGCCACACCTTGCATATTTTCTAATATCAACAGCAGCCATGCAGGCCTATCCGACGAGTGATCTTTCTTTCATGTGCCAGAATTACTTACGGTGACATCATCACCATTGTCATCATCACGCTTTATTGATAGTTGCAGCGCAACTCAAAATGTAGGTCCTACCTAGCCTAAATACCATTGTTTTGCGATTGCGCGGATTATTACTCACAAGTATCATCATCAATCATCAGTCGTTTATTTCATACTTTGAATTTCACATAGACTGGTGGCCGATCTATTCTTTCTCACCTTTTAATGTTGCTGCACTGTGCCGATGAAAAGGAGACATGGCAAAGCGCCGGAAGACAGGATCACGAAGTAATAGAACTAGCATACAACTGCTGAGATTATTCGTCCAAATGGGTGCAGTGTTTCATCTACTCTATATGGGGTGGCCAAACAGTGTCTCTGCCATATAATCAATAAATTGTATTAGAACTTGCCAATGATTAAAACATGCTTTGTGTCCGTTGTCACAACTCAGCAATGACACGAATTAAGCAAGAAAGTAGAGACGACATGACTTTAATTTGCTGTACAGCTGTGTAAGGCACAAGTCTCATTGTCTAACGCTGTGTATACGGGCATCGGCTTTTCATTGATCTGAAGCCCATCATTTTTGTGATGTTACAGGTCTACATTAAGAAATCAATATTATCATATTTTAACACAAAATATTCACCGTTAAACGACACGTCTCATTTTAGTGGACAAATTACGTCGATAAGCAACAACCAACGTCTCTATACAGTAGTCTACATTTTAGCGAGCGCCGCGCACGAAAACAGACTTCGAGAAATCGAGTTATTGCGCACGACACACAGTTATGATAGACGAATCGTCGGGGAATTTCGACTGTGGAAGTCAATCGGCAGTTGTAGACGCTTTATCTGCGGTCTGTTCGGTCGGCGGTTCCCGCGTGGCTTCAAGATGTTCGCGCACCGGCAGACGAGTTGGAACGGATTAGGCGACAACATCGGCCCGATGGCCCCCTGCTGGGACAATCTGGCCGGCAATGCCGCGTGGCGAGTCTGCGTACTGTGTGCGTACACTACAGGAGGACAATGGCTGATCCAGTCGGCAACAATCTTGTGTCTATGACTTCGAGGTCTCTGACCGGTCCCAGACGTCACGCGGACGTACGATGTTCTGGTGTCGTTCTTTGAACCTTGCGAATAGACGCTATGGCAAACAAGGGAACATGTGTATCATATGTACAGTGTAGTACAACTGCTACTTGTATAGGTCTTGATCAGATTCATCTATTGGCATGGGGTCTGGATCTGAGGCTTGATCGGATTTGTGACGAATTTTGTCTTCTAATGGGTCGGGTTGTTTGTTTTGACTTTGATTTTTTCTTCCATGTCTTTCATATTGGAGCATATTGTGCGCCTAATTCCCAATTATGAAAATTATTGGTTGAAACAGGGCCTCTGAATCCAAGGACATTATAGGCGCTATATAAATGCTGTTTTATCTTATCTAGCATGGGCCATATGACCTCACCTCTGTTAACCACCTCTACTGCCTTCCCTTAATAGGAATCCCTCATCCTAACTAGTCCTGCCTGATCCACCTTACTCTGCACATGCTAGTCTGACACTCTGACACGTCACACTGCTATCATCTTCAATCACTTTTTTTTAAAAATCAGCCACCATCTGTCATAGCCGCAAAGCTGATTTCGCAGAGCTTCAGTTTTCTGGTTCCCTTTCGGTTGTGTTATTACTCATGTTGGAAGACTACGCCTTACATATTACAGTTGGTTAATTTTCTGGTTAACTTATACTTTTTTCATTTTCATTCACAAAGAAAGAGCAACATTTCTTTATTCCGTAACGTCGCAGTCAGTGACATTGTGCCTCAAGTGTCAGAACGTCATACAGCGATAGCGTATAGCGACAGTCGAGTTGAGTCGAGTTGCAGATAGACATCGTCATCGTCGTCTGGATATTGCCGGGCACGGCCATATGCCGCGACCGGCGAAACGGCCAACGAGAAAACAAATGCTCCCTCGGCGACGCCCGAGAAGGGATCCCGACGTCAGCCGAATAAAGCCGACCGCGCCCGAACTACGTGGCACCACTGGAGACTATGATAAGCCGGGCAGGTCGGCCGCCCGCCACGAGATGTCGTGAAAGATGGTCGCGGGGATTTGTGACGAACTGACTCGCGGACGAAATAGAGATTTCGGTCCGTGCGCAACGTCTGTAATATTAATGGTCGGTTGGTGGGGCGCAACTTAAGCTTGGAACAGGCGTCCGGGGAGTGTGGCCCGTCCATCCTGCAGGGCGTCACTCACTACAGAGATATAGGTACGGTACGGTGCGGTGTAGTGACGATGGCAGAAACGATAACTGGTTCGTGGCGTGTGGTGCGTTTGAGCTCATTGGAGGACTTCATTGACGACATGCGGTAGCAACCAAGTAAAAAGGTAAAAAAATGGATCAATTAGTGTCCGAAATGACGAAGTTTATTACAGGAAATTAGTGGAGGTGAGTCTAATGGAGTTTTTTTAACCGTCTGTTACGGCACCGATGTGACGTTCTGTGACATTGTTCTACAGCCGAGAAAAGGTATTGCGATTTTAAGAAGTAAGATTACGCACGGTTCCATAATAAAGCGGACGGCATTGAATATCTTCATTCGCCAGTAGGCAGTAAACAATCATAATCGTATAATATCAGTCAAACAACAATTTAGAACAGCGACAAACTATGTGCAACAATAACGAACAACGGCGGTGTTCACGTGATCACTGTATAGCTACAGATTTCAATACTCGCAAATTTACATCGGAACTTGCCGCGACGTCTCTGACGGTTGCAGTCAGTACAAAATGCTGCAGCACGCCTTGTTACGGGCGCACGCCGGCATCAACACATTACGGTATTACGTCAGTTCTGGTTACCGCTTCGCCAACGTATTCGTTTCAACCTGGCTGGGTTCGTGTTCTAGTCGCTTGCCGGCCTAGCGCCGTCGTACCTCGCCGACGACTGCCATCTAGTGTTTTCTGACTGTCATCTTCGCCCTGCTGACATCAGAAACTGTGTCGTTTCCCGAACAAACACTCGGTTCGCCGACAGAAGTTTCTCAAACTCTGGTCCAAAAATATGGAACGATCTGCCGTATGCACTCAGACTTCAGTTTTGCTGTGTTTAAACAAAATCTTAAATCCTACTTGTTTAATGCGATGTGAGACCAAGGAGCTTAGAGACAGTTGCTTCTTGGGCGCCGTATAAATTATTTTTATGCCTCAGAGAAGCATTTTTTCGTCATTTTTTGCTGAGGAGTCGACGGGCTGGCGGCAGGAGCGGAACTGTTGAGGCGTCGGTGGTCAGAGGCGGCAGCGAACTGCCGGCGAAAGATAAACGAAAACGAAATTAAACTGCAGCGGCTGATGGCAGTTGGTCGGTCGGATCGCCGTCGGTGGCGGGCGGGGTGTGGCTGGTCGCCGTCGCCGAGCCCGGCCGGCCGGCCGGGCAGCCGGCGGCCCCCGTACTCGGCCGAAGTCTCGCCGGGAAAACGAAGACCACCCAGCGCGACCCAGCCCAGCGTATTGCGGCTAACGGCTGTTCAATACGTTATGCAAACGAAATTGCGGCGGCGACGCGTGGACGCGGCGGATCGACGAACGGTGATGTGTTGGAGTCGCCTTGGACACCGTCTGTCTCGGAGGGAAGATGGTGACACGCGCTGGTACTGCCGTCCGGTCTCTCGCATGCGACGCCTCGGTGTCAGCGAGAAGGGAACGGAGAGAGAGAGAAAAATCCTTGAAAACTCAACATCATAAACTCAATTTAATACTGAATAAAATGGAAGGCTATATTCGAACGAACACATCTTGTCCGTCTGTCCGTTGGGGCGTCCATTCTATATAAGGTGTGCAAAAGTGCGATGTTTCATAAAAAATTTAAGGGGGAGGGATAAAAATCCGGGATCGACCAATAAATACACGAAATTTGATCAGTTGATTATCAGGAAAATCATTAAAATATTGCCACCATATATCACATTTTAAGGCTAAAATGCACCAAATTCGACTCCTGGCGTCTGTCCGTTTGTCCGTCCGTTCGCTCGTTTCTTAGATGGAGTTTAACACTTCATTTGTACGAAGGAGATCCTGGCGCCATCTTCACTTCACTGAATAAACCGAGTGACAAGATGATGGGTTACGGGTCGGCCACTGGTAAATTATAGCACGGAACACTGAGCAGCTCCAATCGATAGTACAGGTGCGCCAGTGTAGTGGAACACTGAGGCGCTCGACCTAAGAACTCGGCCACGGCAAGCTCGAGTGTCGTTTGCCACCTCCCGATTTTCGAAAAATCTTATGACGAATTTACGATCATAAATTCGTTATAACTAAGTTATTGCGAACTTACGACGAAGTTATGACGAATTTATGATCGTAAATATGCTAATTTTCGTAAGATCTTATGTCGATTAGCAACCATGGCGATGTTGAGTTATGACCAAGTTATGATCACAAATAACTTTGAACTACGATTGTTTTAGAAAAACGTAAACAAACACAAATGGCACATTTGCCCGATCTCGTAAGTAATTAAAAAGTAAACAAGAAGTAACACATATGTAAACAATCTAATGTCAGAACTTGTGATTGGTTGCTATTATTTATGACTTAACGACGAATTTATGACGAATTTGTGACGATTTTGTGATAATCTTATGATTTTTCAAAAATCGGGCCCCTCGATCGTGACGCTGAGGGAGACCAACCACCGGCTGGCAGCGTTCTGAACTGGGCGAAGTGTCTTTGACGCCGGACATTAGCAACATCGTTTCGCTGCTCTGTCATCGGTCGATGTCGATCGTGTTGAAACTCGTTCTGAATCTGATCAGTGACCAGCCATTCACTACAGGCGATACAGACACAAACGCGCTGGGGAACAGTTAAGTGCACAACCGACATGTGTCTACTGACGATATCGCAGCATCAGCAACAGCAGCAAAGAAAACAGCCACCACAGAATTTGACTATATATGAAGATCTTTATTTTCACTATACAATGGTAGCAACATACGACACTATAGCAACAACCTAAACTAAAATAATGAGAAAAATATTTACAATTTATACTCTAAAAGGCAATGTGATGACTCTCGTTTGTTGGTCCGACTGGCAATTAACTCACTAAAATCTAAAACCAAAATTTTCATGACAAGCTATAATAATTTGCAAGTTAAATAGTTTCATAAAAATCTGTTTAATACAAAATCCAATGATATATCTGCTTATGTAGTTGGGGCACAAGCTTCTAAGTCATACAATAATATTGGCATACATTTGCTAGATATCAACTAAATAACAACTTTCTCAGAAGCGACTCGTCCTACTTTACCGAAAATACTATTTGGGCTGCTTGATGAAACCCACGTTTGGCAGCATCTAAAGATGTACACTGATTATACATTTTGGTTGATTTCTTGTTTGAAAATCTTTATTCACCACATATGGTAGTACAATACAACAAAAAATAGTAATGGAACAAAAAGCAAAAAAATACAATGGCAATGCATTGTCAATACAAGCGAACGTACATGTATACTACGGCCTGATGACGTGAAGAAGTCAACGCAACAAAGTTTATGCATAAATTTAGAAATTTAGTGCGGCGACGTTCGAGTGCAACTCTTGGACAGTGTGAAATTGAATTGCTGTTGACACTGTTTCACAAGAGTTATGTCAGATGTGTTAAATAGTTTCATAAATAGTCGGCTAATAACAAAATCTAATGACTGCATGGGTCTGGGTTTTGTTTAGGGGACATGCTTCAAGGCCGTACAACAAGACTGGGAGTGAGTGAGTGAGTAGAGTTTAACGCCCCACTCGACACAATATAGGTCATTTCGGAGGCGGAGACAAAAATGCACTTGCTTTTTATGAGCTGTAATCAGTGTAATGTAACCTCTTCGGACGCTATTCTGCCTATTTTCCCCATAATGTTATTGGCTGCTGTGTAGAAAGAGCGTTTCGCATGATCTAGGACGCATTTAAATTTGTTAGATGGGGTGATAAAAACAGCAAGATATCTAATTACAGTGGACCAAGATATTGACTGATCAGGAACTGTATTTATGGTGGAACAGAGAACATGGCTACGGGGCCTATGCATAAACAGGAGGATTTATTTACATTTATAAGCATGTCTAGCCACAAGAGTTCTATTTACCTGCTATGCCAATTGTGCAAAAAAGTGTAACGAAATCGTTTGATATACTGTGTCAGAGTTCATAGTTTAGTTAAGTTTAGTTAGTTTAGTTCCTGTGTATTACCTGATTCTGGTGAATAAAAGTTGTGTGTGTGTGTGTGTGTGTGTTACTGTCATATCATGCATTTAGTCCCAGAGTTGAGACATGCTATTGACGAATTATTTACTCTACTCAGAGTTAGTCATTCGGTATCTGCTCTAGATATTACTACTACCTGTATTATTCTACTATTACCAGCTACTACTCTAGATATTACCTGAAACCATGTATGGTTGTTATTTGCATATGCTCTGCTTTCTCTTTCGTTGTTAACGTATTGTGCCGAAAGTGCCGTTAAACTCCAATCAATCCTCGCTACGGACTACACTGTCTTCTCTTTCTTGTGGTTAATGTTGACCTCTTGTAGGCACCAAAACGTCCGTCCATTCCATAGAAGTCGAAAGAGCGCAGACGGGAACAGGCGGGCGACGGCGGCCTGCGGTGGTCTGCGGTCAGTTGGTCGCTTAACGGACACATTGGATAACTCGATCGTCGCGTCTTCGTCGTCGTCGTCCTGTCGCCGACCGCCGGAGACTCGTCTCGAGGGCTCGTTGCTCGCCAAGCCATTAGCGTCGGCCCCGGTCGTAGCCGAGTCGTGGTGACTCGACGTGAAATCTTGGCGCGCACTCTCATTCTCTCGCAGCATGCTCAGTCGCGCTGATTCCCGCGAGCAATTTCGCGCCCGGCCCATATTTACCGTAATTTAACGACGTCGCAGAATTCGGTTTTAACGCCACCACTCTCGGTGGCCAAAAACCAAATGTATGCAACAATTTTCGTTCCTAAATTGTCTACCTCACAACTTTTGCACACTACCCAGACAATCATACGTTAGAAGCAAAGAAAGGGGGGGGGGGCTTGCCGTCTTTAAAAGTCTAAACGAATTCGTTTAAAATGTGTGTTAAACAGTACAGTTCGAAACAAATCTTTTGCACGCGGTGATACAATGTTGTGATAGTATGCACGAATTTATTTAATTGAACAACTTTTATTCACCGCAGAACGGTAGAAGTAGGCTACGTTATAAATACAATACAATAACGACACAAGAAAAAAAACAAACAAACACGACATATGTATAAATTAACTCAGAAATATT
>Ga0056115_1001711_pt1 | contig 10696 bp, 5 predicted proteins | sample WorMetOlspDAHAB1_FD_77007 | JGI IMG/M metagenome (GOLD analysis project Ga0056115, IMG submission 77007) | Marine gutless worms symbiont microbial communities from Max Planck institute for Marine Microbiology, Germany - Olavius sp. DAHAB.1 ... | reverse complement strand
GCTCCATGAGTCCAAAAATGGGGAGAAATAGGGAGGAAAATAATTTTTGCTCCCCAAATTTGATGTCCCCTAACTCGACTTTGGTGACGAAATTCAAAAATCCACGCCTTTTCCGTTTTATCCCTAAATAAAATGCCGTACGCAGATTCTATGTACCTTTAACCTCTGGCACTGGGATTTTTATGCGAAATCGACACCCTTTCGAACAACTGAAATTTTTAATTTCTACGATCGTCCCCCCACGTCCCGTTTTTAGGGTTAGGGTCGCAAAATTCAGAACGAAGATGGGGCTTGTGGAGATCTAAGGGCGTGTAAATTTTCAGCTTCCAAAATCCAAAATTGTGGGGAGATATGGGGGTTTAAAAATTCTTTCCCACCCCTCCCTCAAAATTTGTGAAACAGATTTTCGTATTTTTTTCGCGTGTGTTCCACGAATGGCACTGGCTACAAACTCACAAAGTTTCGAGAAAATCTGTTGATTGGAAGTTGGTCAAATATCGCGTTTTATATATTGGTCGAATGCCCGGTATATGTTGAGGAGCAAATCCATAAGACGGAGTCAGTACTACAATACTCCTTCACAGTGTAAATGCATTCCAACACTCGAACAAGTTTTATGTACTTGCACCAAATGTGAACATTATCAGAAACAATACCTCCCTATCTCACGCATTGCATATTGCATATTAACTAAATATAATTTTAAAAGCACGGTATATCCTTATTGTGCTGAAAGTGCCATTAAACCTCAATAGATGGCCACTGAAATTTTATGTAAGATACGAGTACCTATTATGAATATAATTAAACAGAACAACTGTTGGTAACATTTAGATGAACGGGTGCTGCTCAGACAATAATTAATACTAAACAGTACTTATTACTGATGCCAATAACCCCACACTTGTAGTCACTATGGAATATGTATTCCTTAATAATTTCATCCACACATTTTTGTAGTCTAACTTCTGGATCTAACTTCTGAAACTGTCAGTGGGTAATTATTGTATGTACCATAATAATATCGCAAATAATGTTTTAGATACACATCATTTTTTCTGGAAAAATTTACAAAGGGAAAACAAAACTTTTACCTGGCAACAGTCAGTATTTAATTAATTTTAAAACAGTAGCACATAACCGTATCCTGTGTACAAATAAACAGGTTAGCTTGGGGCTTGAAACTGTAACAGTACACAATGTTGCTAGAAACTGTTACACTCCTTTGTCCCAAGTTACCACACTGCCCCAAATAGCTCTGGTTGTTGGCATTGGGGCACAGCTGTGTATAAGGCAAGTACACATAAGCTTTACAAGAAACTAGTTCACATGATAAATCCTTATACTGTCAAGACACGCTGTGGCAGTAAGCCTCATGCAAGCGAGTGTACAACGAAAAGTAAGTAAGTAAGAACATTTATGTAGCACACTACGATCAAAAAGTGGTGTAGAATATTTATCATCTGTGTAATACTGCAGTGACGTTCACATTTACCCCCTTATAACGTGAGTGAGGATGGAGTTGCAAGCAAACAGAACTAGCTTTAATGAATGCATGGTTATTGTTGTTTGCAGGTGATGCATTCAAAGTGGCTTTCGTCAGATCAGCAGCAGAAGAAGAAGCTGTGTCCAAGACATGATGCCATGTCTATGTGTGACAGATATAGATGGGGTCCAGTATGAGTATCCCAAGCACAACGAGATCTGCTTGGTTTTTTTCAAAGAGGAAAAAACTCCAAGTTTAATAGCATGATTGCAGCCTGCGTTGGCTTTTTTGGGAAGAAATGAAACTGCTATTTGCCAAAGACGCATGCACACTTATAGAACATAGGAATAGGTGTTGTATTTGTTTGACAGACATTCAAAGTTTGTTTCTGAGTAGCTTGCATAACATTTGATGACAGAAATATAGTTGTGTGCATGTTTGAAATAAAATCACAGCTAAAAGTCCGCTAATGTTGCATATTATATTCAGGCAGATTGTTTGCAAATAGACGGGAGTATTTATGTTCACGAAAGTCTTGGTCATCATGCAAAATTATGGTAGGGCAATGATGGTGTTACATGGGTACGATCGTAGAAATTAAAAATTTCGTGCCATTACCTGGTGATCGTCAGTTTGTGATACACACAACACCGCTGCGATTCCTTACATCCTGTGTTGTGCACAGATAAAAGGTCCTAATATTTTTGGAGAGTAAAATTGTTGCCATATGCAGCAAGATATATATTTGGAAGTATAGCAGATACTCTACTACTACTACTTGTGAAGTCCTGATGTTTGCTTCTCAGAGCTAGTGCTGAGCTGTTCTGTACCTTCACTTAGCTGGCAGTGATCCATATAAATGAGACAAAACCTGACTGCTGTAGCCCAGTGCAGATGATCATAGCTTTATTAGCCAGTGATTACTTGCAGACAGAGGCACTATGTATGAACAACTTGCAGCTGTAAAGGTGGTGAAACATCTAGCAGAACCTACCGGTAGTAAAAGGGTTAGTTAAGTGGGGAATGCGAGTATTATACAGGCAAAGAGACTAGGAGAAGATTGCTGTAACATGGAACGTATCATTATTATATTAAATAGAATTTGTGTTAATTGTTGTATTCTTTTGTGTAGTTACTTGTATATGAATTTGGCATTTGTGTTTTGTTCGTAAGGCGTTTTGTATATTGTGCCACTGTATGGCAAAGACTGGTGGTTATTAGTATTTTGAGCCAGACATGTCTCTTCTAGGCTGTAAATGTCCTGCTGTTTATTAAAAGTTTAGTGTAATTATTGTATGAAAGCATGTACCAGCTTGGGTGTTTTACTGGCCGTTTTTCTGTTATGTATTGTGGCACAGTTGTATTACTATAATAGTGACAGATAGTGCTCCTGCCGTGTGTCTGCATCTGGCATATGTTGAATGTCTTGCTTACTTATTTACGTGACCTATGTAGTTACATTGCTTTAAAACACGTTTCTTTAATGTATGCAAGTATATGCAACATTTTTACAGACAGTAATATTCTATTGTATTTTGAGAGTTAGTTTTTCTTGCTATTTATGTAGTAAATTGCGCAAAATAGTATTTTCCATTGTCCTTGAGGTATGTAGGTGATAGCTCATTAATATGTATGAACTTAATGCATATTCAGTATCAGGAGTGCTCGAGGGGTGTTGCCTATTTGACTTGCAATAGACTTCGCTGTTAATGGTCGGTTATTCGTGATAAAGTGACGGTTTTTCGTTTGTTCGTCTGTGTTAATTAATGTTTGATAATGTATTTGTTGGATATTTTAGCTTTATTTTTTATTTATTTAGCATTTTCTTTTCGGAGAATTGAGTGATATACCCCCTCGCAAAGATGGTTGTTACCGTGCAGCTATTGGCTGGTGGACGCAGCGACGTGGCCTGGCAGTAGGTGTGACGTCACCTATCGGCCTGTCGAAAAATGGCGTATTGTGTTTTGCGTGGTGGCTGTGCCCGTATATATACGACATCAAACAGCAATTAGCGAGTTTATACGAACACATTTGTACGGATTTCTGGGTTAGTGAACATTTTGCACCACTTTTAACATACAATTAAACGTGTGCTGCAATCGAATATGCGGGAAGGCCGGTTTAAATGTCGGCCTGGCGTGCGCTGGCGAAATGGCGATCAGATGTCAGCCGACCTTCAGAGCATCAATTTCATTTCGTTATGTTGATTTTTTTGCTGAAAAAGGTAGTAAATTAGTGAAATCGCGTGGTTAATGTCGTTAATTTGGCGGCGAGATGGGTGAGTGAATGTAAGCGAATCGAAACTGATGAAATGACGTCACCATCGGCTGACAGCTTACTCTTGCTGTTTAGGTTTAAAAATACTCTGATTACTTTTTAAATTTATAAATAACTTTAAATCGCCGGATTTATTTAGAGTATAATGCTTTACTGTTGTGTTTTGTAATTTTAGTTTCACCATTGTTTGTTGCTGGCAGTTTGCATGCTTGCCTGCTCAAGCCATATGTGTTGCTCTGAGTAGCACCACACCTCAATTATTGCAGTAGTTTATGTTACATATTATGAATTATTGCTGTTGACCATTGTTGGAAAGCACTGTTAATTGTTTGTGTTAAAAAGTATGCTGAAACTGTCGGTGTTTTTTATGAATAGCATGAAGTATGCTGCTGATAATGCTAATGTTAGCCTTGTTTACCATTGATTTGGCACACTTATTTTGTGGATTTTTTATACTAATTGACCATGAACAGTCAAAATTTGTCCACATTGTATTCTTATGGGCATAAGCAAATGTACTGTTGTAAAATGGTTGGTTTCTAAGTGGTACCCATTTTCACAATATTATGCCTAATGTTATGCCTCTGATCTGCTGATGAAAGTGTGACCTTGACCTTGGCTGATTTTTACTGTTCAGTAGAGTTGTTTATCCTGCAAGTCTTTGCAGATGTAAATGACATTTATCTGATGCTCTTGCAATGCACCATGCATATTGTGTCGAGTGGGGCGTTAAACTCTACTCACTCACTCACGCCTATACAGATAGTTACATTTTCTTGAATCTTAACTTAGAAGCTTGGATTATGAATTCACAATTTCACAGTTTGGTCAGTTGGTGTTCGATTTTGTTGCCAATATACATATAGCTTTAAATGCACTTATGCAGTCCGTCATAAAGGAAGATCCACACAGGAAGAGGATCAGTGCAACTTTAAACCTGTTGCAAAAGACATGCAGCCTGCATCACAATGACAACAGTGCCTCAGCACACTAAATATTGAATGATATTTGGAACTGGACATCACAATGCAGTAGTGCAAATGACACTGATTAAAGTGGTTTACTTCTAAGTGATTCTAAGTGCATTTGTATTGGGATGAAGTGCCAAAACATGTAATGGAATTGGCTGCTCTGATATATTCCACACTGTACGTGTCATGATATGTACAAGTTGCAGTTTCAAAGTAGGCCTAATTCGAATGAGTTCTATTTCAGTAATAGTGCCAATTCGTTATGGTGTTATCAGAGAACAATGAGTATGAAAATCCTTTGGAAAGACAGTCTCACAGATGTGTATCCTAGGAAAGGCTCAGGAGAATGTGTGTAGATTATGTCAAAGGACATTGCATAGAAAAACAGTACAGTGAATACAAGCTATAGAGCAACTGTGCAAAGTGCTGAAATTATTTCATTAATCTTATTGAAGAAAACTTGGGGAGATGAAGTCCTCTTCCCGAACATACAGAGCTTCAAATACAGATCAAGCAACAAAAATCTCCGATTTACCGATTAAATTATCACGGCTGCCGCCAATGCGTACATTTCACTGCAAAATAATAATGCATTTGAGCCAATCACAAATTGTACCTAGGTATGATTAACATGGTGAATGATAGCACGTACCAAAGGGGAACCACATAAAATGCAGGACAAAATGAAATGCTTGATATTAAAGTTTTCACATTCTGCCACAAAGTGTATTCAAAAATTTAATATTTTTAACTATCTCACTGATATCACCCTATAATTTGCTAAACCTTATCGTCCTGAAATTGCCGTTAAACTCCAAGCAATCAATGTGCCACACAGCAATAGTACCAATCATTGTTCAGTTTTGAAAGTTGTTACTGTTGTAATAGTAGTAGTAATAATAACGTGACAATTTATAAGAAGCTGTAACGTGTGGGAGTCACTAAAAAGGTGCCTAATGACTTTCAGACATGCTTCATCTGTTTATGACAATGTTTGGACACTCTGTTATCTGTTTTTAAAATATCAGAATCATTGCATATCTGTCGTGATGTGACAAAATTGCCCCGCATTTTAATGCATGCCAACTGTATTTAAGGTATTATTTACATGGTACTGCAGTTCAATCTGGTTGAATAATAATCATGGAAGCGGCTAACTCTGACGAGCCTGTTGCAGCATCTCGGTCTGACGATGATACTAACAGTGCAAGGTAAGTAAGCAATAACTGGATTACTCGTTCATCTTATGTGGCAAAGTATAGTAGCTCTGATAAGCATATTCACTGCTCTTGTTTCCTGAGAACTTGCACAAAAGTGCAAGGGCTATATGTGCTGTAGGACATGTAATTCTGTTGGTATACAGCTAAGCAATGAATTATTTTGCAATTTTTACCAGTATCACAGTAAATATTTGTTGCTAATGAACCTAGTACAAAGTCTTGTCTGACCACCAATCGACTTCGCAGTTTTATGCCGACTTTGAGAGAATTTGTGGTTCTGTTAGCACCTGCAGAACTTTACAGATAAATGTCTCTTCACAGGCATTTTTGGAATGGTCTAACATGAGGTGCTATTATCTTATTCATACTCCACACACAAGACTTTGTTTTTAGGATTTTTCTTGTTAACATGGAATTTGTCATTGATGGAGACTTACAAGTGCATTTTATACAGTATATGCGCACTTGTAGAATGTGTTGAATAATAAAAAGCTGAGAATACCTCAATCAAATTACCATTTATAGTCGATGGGGTTCATCACATGCTGTTTATAGATTGTAATAGTGTGTTATATGCACTTCTGTGACATTGAAGAGTCCTTCAGTTGGATTATGAAGATTAAATAATGAAATACTTGCGCAAGATTTCTACACTGCAACCTCATTATGATGCATATTCTGGAAGCCAAGTGAAATCAGCGTTATAATGAAATGCACCTTCTGAATGGCATAGAACACTCAGTAATGGACTGGTAGATCACGTGGGACAATCATAAATAACACGAGTTCGAAAACAACAAGCAACTTTGTTATATCTAAAGAAACCTCATCAATAAATGAAATGCAAGGTATGCTGGCATATAATCCATAAGGTTAATAAGATGTTAGATGATTGAAGAATAACACCATCGTTCTTTAAAGGGATCCAACGTTCTATGAGCGTTAGAACTGAATGAGTACTGTAATGGCGAACATTATAACGAGGTTGCAGTGTATTCCTAAAATATTTGTGACTTTTTACACTACTGACGTTGACGCATTATTTCGTGGCTGTTCCCAGGACTACCTGCACGAGCCAATAGAAGACATATGAGTACGAGAACTTTTTACACATACTATACTCGGAAAATAGATGAATCAAGTGCGAACTAACCAAAAGCGAAAGCAATCATTATGTCATGCACACAATGCACAGGCGTGCCAAGTTGCCCGCATTGAGCTGGTGACACCACATCCGCATTTTAACACTTTCACCTGTCCAAAATCACCAGTCACATGTCGAGAATGGAGATCACACGGCCAACTTGTGCATGTTATGGAAGATATTCTGTATATGGATGTTTGTCAGGAGCGGCCGTCTTAGCCCAAACCTCACTGTAAGTCTATCTGCCTTTTCTCAGTAACCCCACTCTCGCATTTGTGATCAAAATCACCCGCAGTCTTGGCAGCCCTGAAAGTGGTAAGTGTGTATGTGTTCAGTGATAAGTACTCGGAACACAGCAGTCCGAGTCACAGCCGCATGTCACATTCTGACAATGAGCTGTCGCACCCGGAGAGTTCGAGCAGCAGCGGTAAACCAGATGAGGAAGCTGCACAGCGACTTGATGTTGACCACATGTACAGTGACCAGTCGCAGGACGGACATACGCATTCACGTACCACCATCATAAGAGATATTGTCAAGGTAATTGCCTGCCTTGTTTGCTAACTTTGTATTCTGCACCACTGTATCTTCATATTGCGTACAGTACACGACGGGGCTTCAATGGACACTTTATGTACATATTTGTTAAGGATTTATTCCGGGACATTTTTACCAATTTTCATTGAAATCAGTTCATATTTGACAGACCTGGGCAAAAGATAAGTTAGCACCTTAATTTCTGAGACACGGTGTAGTAACATTTCCCATTCTGCCATTTTTGGTTGGCGAGCTGACTGGAGGAGATCACTGGATATAACGTGGTCGAAGAGGACGTGAAATCCAAAAACCTCTCCCCGAATGAAGCGATCGATGTGGCTCAGAATCGCCCACTCTGCGGGGATTGATGTCTGCGTTTGGCACTACGCTCTCTTAGCTATGCTCGCCAGAAAAGAAGAAGCTGATACGCTGCCACTGTAATACGTTTGGTTTCTGCACTGTGACTACAAGGCCTGTTGACAGAAATGGTTTTAGCATATTGACAGTGAAGTGTTTGTTTCTGCAGGAGGCAACAGAGCAGCCAGATTTGTATGGCATTCGGCGTTCTGGACGACAGCGTAAAGAAGTGTCGCGTCTCAGTCTGGGCACGGTACGCACGTATCATGTGGTTGCTGATATTTGATATTTGGAGCTGTTATTTGTTCAAGCAGCGAGCATTTTTGATAATGTCAATCATGAATTTATATAGCACAGAATCATGAAGCATCTCTACTGTGCTCAGTGTGTATTACAACTTGCAAATAATTCCATTTCAAGTAGGTTCCTAAAACTGTCAGAACTCAGTGTTGGATCATCGGGACAATCTGGTAAAGAGTTACACATAGTGTATAATACATGTGTATGATATCTGGTAGATGATCAGTGCAACTTTTTGCTTTGAACTAAACGATAATGTTTAAGTGTAAAATATATAAGTCAACAGTCAGAAAAAGAACGTTCTGATGTCTGTAAAGTAGTGCTTCTACTTAACTTTTCTGTTTATACTGTATATATGATAGTGCCACAAGCTGCATACCACAGCGCATGTACAGCCTATAGGCCGCAGCCTTAACCTGTGCCCACAAACTTTTACCTGCATCCAAACAGCCATATGCAGCCCTGGTCTGCCTTTTAATAGTCTTATCCCCATAATCTATGTAATGACATGGATTACTACTCATTTAATGACCCTGGAAGGATGGAGGCTGAGTTGGCCAGTTTGCTGACCCAGAGCGGACACTTTCCCATGAAGTGGTTACATGTCAACCGTAGATCAAGGAATGTCCACCAGCCAGTGACCGATGTCCTAACCACTGAGCCATTCCACCAACCTGTAGCCTAATAGTATAGCATTTGTAATAGTATATGAATTTGTATGCTTTGTAAATGGATTTATTGATTGATTGATAAGCATGCGAGTATGTGAATTATTTAAAAAAATACACTTTTGCCATGTACAAGTTCCAAATCACTCAGTGTTACCCTGGGGCCCGATTTAAAAAAATCTTAATGACGAATTTACGGTCATAAATTCGTTATAACGAAGTTACGACGAACTTACGACAAAGTTATGACGAATTTATGGTCATAAATATGCTAATTTTCGAAAGATCTTATGACGATTTATGATTTTAAGTTACCGGGGTATGACAAAGTTACGATCACAAATAACTATAGACTACGATTGTTTTACCAAAACGCCAATATAAACAAACACAAATTGGGCAGAGCTTGTGATTGGTTGCTATTTTTTATTTACGAGCATAACTTTACCCGCTCTTATAAGTAATGAAAAAGTAAAAAAAGAAGTAACAAAGTAGTTTCAGAGCTTGTGATTGGTTGCTATTTTTTATTTATGAGCATAACTTTACGATGACATTATGACGAACTTACGACGAATTTGTGACGATTTTATGACCATGTTATGATTTTTTGCAAATTGGGACTCTGGCTTCTATGTCATTGGTAGCAGACTGATTCAGAGGCATGATGTGACACATTCATGTGGTGTGCCATTGGTTTGGGGTCATTGGTTATGGCGGTGTCTTTGTGTATGTGTTTCTGTTGGTTTGTATAGTTGTTATCATTTTTTATTATTCATTATTATTATTATCATCATCATCATTTTCATCAGCATTATTATTGTTTTCGTTATTATTATTGTGTACTGTGTGTACAAGTTTGAGAATAAGCAAATTAATAAAATAAATGCATAGCGTAAAGTAGAGTCTAGTATGTTTAGCTGTATGTATGTGTGTGTGTGTGTTGCCTTAATGTAGGAAAGCAGCGACGAAAAGCCGAGAAGACGAGTGACTCGGTGTTTAGTTCATTTCTTCACACTTTGTTCATTAGTTTGCCATCCCTTTTCCAATTGAACTTGAGTTGTTTTTATTACCTTACTATCGTGACAAATTCTTGACTCTTGTAGTATGCTACTGTAGTGTAGTTTAATGTAATCAGCATATACTAGACACTTCATTTATTATAATAATAATTATTATTATTCTTTGCCTGTGTCTATGTCTGTTGTTAAGGTTAGCTGCCACACCTCTGTAGCTGCCTAACGTCATTACAGCGCTTTATAAATTTTGTATTATTATTATTAGATTAATTGTTGAGCCCGCGATGTTTAAACTGCAATTGATCATCTACAGTTGCCAGTGACTACTTGTACTGTAGACAGTTGTAGTATTTGGCTACAGATGCAATCAGTTGTGCTGAACACTGGGGACATTGCACGACCGATATGTTCACATTGGTGGTGTCAGAAAATCAGTAACATCTCTAGGACAGTTTTTTTCCCCATTTTACCCGTGTAGTTGTTTCCTGATCAGTGATTATAATGTCGTGTTTATTATCGGGGTGTACCAATTTGTGGTTTTAGACTATTCGCCGAATATGAATAGCGCTGTGAACTATTTGGCGAATAGCATTGCCAGCTGAGCATTTTGACGCTGCACCTGCTGTTCTGATATTTACCACCTCCTTATGTCCCTCATAATTATGGCCGTACCTGCATGCTGTTTAGCCATGACCCTCTCCACTTTCATTCGTCTCCCAT
>Ga0056115_1001710_pt1 | contig 10703 bp, 8 predicted proteins | sample WorMetOlspDAHAB1_FD_77007 | JGI IMG/M metagenome (GOLD analysis project Ga0056115, IMG submission 77007) | Marine gutless worms symbiont microbial communities from Max Planck institute for Marine Microbiology, Germany - Olavius sp. DAHAB.1 ... | reverse complement strand
TAGGCCGTGTCGCCGTTAAAGACTTTTTTTAACTGTTAAGTTTTTTTATATTTATATTTGATGTTTTATTACAATTTCTTGATTGTATTAATTATGATAGTGGGCATGCTTAAAGGCATTAATTTTAACTCTGGTTTAAATGTCTACGGTACCATCGTATTCAGCGACCCGATTCCTTATAAAGGCGCTAACATTGTGGCGATTTGACAACATAATAAGCGGGTTTTTGGCATATTTTCACTGCGCTTGCACGGAAACGGCTATTTTGGAGCTTACGTTCAAAAATCTGACCATGCCATTCGCTCCGGTGACGTGGATTTCCTATAATAGGGAAATAACTCTTCTATCGGTATACATTTTCCCAGTGATTTGGCGATTTCTTTAGTGCGCATGCGCAGAAATAGCGTGAATTCTGCTTCCGGTGTAAAATCTGCCGTCACCATCGTGTTCAGCGGCCACGATATCCTATAAGGGGGACAAAATTTTGGTGCTATGGTAAGTGGTTAAGAGAGCTTTAGACATATTGTCACTGCGCATGCGCAGAAACCTCTATATTGCCACTATCCAATGACGTTTACGGCATATATTTGATGTTTTGTGCAGAATTTCATTTGACCTTGTGACCTTGACCTTCGACCTTTTGACCTTGGCGGTGCTTGATGAATTAAGAGCTTGACACATCCAACACACGTACCAATTTTTAGCTATACGGTTATCCGTTCCTGGGTTATGTGTGATCACATTACCATCACCTGGAACGGTCACTGCGCATGCGCTGTGTCACGTGACCTATCACCGGGGGCAAAAATGATCCACATTTTTGAAATCCCTGACCCCAATTTACCTATTCACTTTGTCACTTTCAAGGAGCTACGACGAAGATTAAGCTATGTTATATGCGAAAAATAGCGTTTATTCCATTGTGAAGGCTACAAAGTTCACTGCGCATGCGCAGTATCACGTGACCTGTGCATAGGGAGTCCCCAAAACCACACGTAACAATTTTTTGACCCCGAATTGTCTATTCACTAAACAACTTTTATGGGACTACGATGACGATTAAGGGTAGTTTATATTGGAGCATCTCCATGTTGAAGAGATTTTCGGCCGCAAAAAAACTGTCCAGTCAAAATCTGTTCCAAAAATTATGGTTTTTCGGAAATTTAAGGGTTTAAATATTAATTTTGGTCACCGGGACTCCCAAAAGGCACGTCCTTGGCCGGAGCGACGTCTTTTGGCGTATTTTTCGTAAAAATCCGTTTAGGGGTGTAGGCTGTAGCGAGTTGCAAGAATCCAAAAAGCGTTAAAAACTAGTCACCCCAGATGGTACGGAAAATCACGTATACGGAGAGCAAAAACCCCTGAAGGGAGCGCGATAAAATTTAGCATGCCGAGCGACGTCCACGACGTTGTCACCCATGCCAATTTTTGTCAAGATAGGTCAAAGGGTTTTAGCGTGGCGAGGGGTCGAATTTTGGAATTTTCCATTGACTTGCTTCGTCGCCTTTAAAACACGCTCGCACTACCGTGCGAGTGTGTGATAATGCCATATGAATGGCATGCACGATGTTCGCAAATACGCCGCCAATAAATAAAAAATGCCCTCCAGGACGTCGTGTTTCTTCACGCACAGACGGGTTAGCACGCGTAATGTACTTTTCAGGTCGCTGGTAGCTATGCTGTAATGTGTATGTCTTCTGTTTGAAACGTCTAACAGAGTACGGGAAAGGGGGTCCATGATATACCTGGTCCCTCACACGCTGTCCCACATATGCGTTAATAACGCGTTAACGCGCGATTTATTATTTTGATCGCAGCGATTAACGCGCGATTAAAAAATAATCGCTCGAAAGCTGTACTTGAAATAGAACATTTTACTAATTCAGTCGCGTGCTTTTCCAGACAAAATTTCTAGATAAACGAATTGCAGTTGTTTTATTGAACTAAATGTTGTATAGTGCTGAATGACTGCTTCAGAATAAATGAAACTTGTAACGCAAACGCTCGATAGTTTACTTACCGACTCAGAAGACCAAATCAGCGAACTCACAATAAACAAAACACTGGAGTCTGGATAAGCTTTATTTTATTGATGGCTATTATCGCTTACTATCACATGCAGACTGATTTTTCGTTTACGTAATTAAATATTGCAAACTACAATCATTAAATTGCAAACATCCCACATACTTCCTTGTCATGACCGTTATCGTCCATATACAGGGGCGTTCATCCTATTGGGGAACGCAGCGCGATGCTTCATATAAATTTAAGGGGGGCGGGGTAAAATAAGTTGATTATCAAAAAACAAAGCATTAAAATTATTGCTAAGAGATGCCACATTTTAAGTCCAAGATGCATCAAATAAGATGCCAGCTTGGGCTCTTCTCCAGACCCCGTTGGGGCGCTCCCCAGATCCCCTAGCTGGATTTAGGGGGCCCTAGTTCTAAGGGAAAGGAGTGAAGGGGGAGGGAAGGGAAAGGAGGGAGGAATGTAGGGAGGGGAAGGAAAGAGGAGTGAGAAGGCAGAGAAGGGAGAAATGGATAGGTAGGGGGGTAAAGTGGAGAGGGGAAGGTTTGCTTCATTGGTTTTGAGGATGTACGCCCTGTCCATATACTGAACGCACGTAGTCGACTAACAGTCGGTCGTATTATACAAGAAAACCTTTCTGCACGTACTAACCAGTGCCGTTCAACAGCCTGTTGCCGACAGCATAAGACAGAAACAATATTTAATTTTTCTGTTAAAATATTTTTTACAATATTGAGAATGTCACACTGCCATGTATTATGTTAAACAGTGCTAACGGTGTTTTCACAATGCGAACTGTTGATGTAAACAACAACGCATGGTAATTATACAGATGTAAAGTCTTGTCAGAGCATATGATGTTATAATGAAGGTACAATTTACGCTTTCAAATGCAGGAACGTGGTCATCTGCCGATGTGAAGCATACTCCTACACACACGAGCACATTTATTCGTCAAAGGAATAAAGAAACAAATAAGAAAAAAAGAAGCAAAGAAACAGCTACGAACAGAACGAAAAAGCGACGCACAGAAACGTATAGCAACACGATCAAAAACAGAACTGATAATCAGTTCTAAAACTATCTTGAATTTCACATGCGTGTAAAATATTAATACAGCGTACCAAAACATATTTCAAACAGCTGTATGATTTAAAAATAAACCTTAAAATGTGCTCAAACAGATAAAGATACAGCATTTTCAAAATACAAAAAGATGAAAGTTGAATTTAAGGATTTGTACTGTACGGTATGTATTAGGTTTAGTGTGCCAAGACCACCAATAAAAACAGCTTTAAATTATTCCGTTTGTGCTCAGCAATAGTAGTAGTATCATCACCGATCAGAATACGATCAGAGAGGCCTAGTTCTCAACTCCATGAAACCTCCAATAATTTACAGCGTCCGTCAATCAGTTTTTACTAGTTACTTAGTAACGATATGTCAGCTCTGCTCATGCCTCGACGTACATGGTGTTCAAAAAATTTAGATGGCTCGTCACACGCAGTCTCCAGCAGAGTTGGACCTGAAATGGGTTCGGCCGAATGACAGATCTCCTTTTCAGGTATTGACTTCAAAACGTACACGGAGTCAAAGTGTGATCTTACTTCACTTGGAAGAACCGTAGCTACACGAGACCCGATCGCGTTCGCGAGCTAATGTGCGACTTGGGCAAATTAGATGTTTTTGCTATCGCGTTGCATATTATCCCTTTTCAGTGCGTGTGTAATGGGTTGGACTGGGTTAAAGTTGTGTGTATATCGGCTGGATTGGTTTGGGTTTGGCTCCACATCTTGATGGATTGGACTGGATTTGGTCTGGAAAAAAGACCCACATCCAACTCTGTCTCCAGTATAGCGGGCTGAGTCTTAAACCAGCCCGGTCAATGATCAGACAAAATAGACAAAATGTTTGAAAAAATAACATTTATTTTCAGTAACATAAACATTGTTGAAAACAGTTCGGCAACTGGCTACTATGTAAATTTGACGTATTTCTTGACTGCGATACGGCGTCCGGTTGCACGAACGTCACTTAGTTTAATGCGACACTTAAGATCATTTTAAACATTACGTCATCTTGAACGTCATTTCGAATATACGTTTTACGAATTGAATGGTGATAAGATGACGTTTTCCCCTCATTTCATTTGTAAAACGCATACAAAATCAAGATGACGCGAAATGACCTTCAGTGACACTCTACCTTAAGTGACGCTTATGCAAGCGGCGTGAGTGAGTGAGTGGAGTTTAACGCCCCATCCGACACAATACAGGTCATTTCCGAGGCGGATACACCCTGGAAGTCTTGTACATCCTATTCAGTAATGGATGACCAGCGACAAAAATAACCCCCTCGTCTCGCATTGCTGGTTGTTCACAATGGCCCTTAAAGGGATGGAGCCAGCTCCTAACCCGCAATAATGGGAAGGGAGCAAAAAATTCGAAAGGGGCTCATTTAAGTTTGTTACGCCAGCGCCAAAACATGAATGGAAATGACTCAACTGACCAAGGTAAAACAAAACATACATGAACATAAAGATAAATCATGCAACCCAAAAAACACAAAGACAAACTCATGGCCAAACCGGGCTGTGTGAACTGTTTTTGTTAACTGTGCCCACTGAAGAGGTAGCACGTTGCCTATATAAAACAGCGCAGATAATATTCCCTCTTAACCTCCAGACAATCACCATAATTTTAGATGTTGTCAAATGGAGGGGCTTAACCCGACTGTAGACATTGTAGACAGCACTGCGAACACGGGAGGTCAAACAAGGTCGCGAAATAAACAAACATATATCACTCATCACAATGACCCAGCGTTACCTGCCAGGCTTCGGCTGAACAACTGGTAACTTCAGAGTGTCTCGAAAAATGTCACTAATTTAATCTTGAATAACTTTGATAAACTTCAACCGATTTTAACACCTTTTTGTATATATCATTAGTCGGATTTTTGCTACAAATCACAGTTACATTTTCTTACTGAACCTACCGTGAACTTACTTTACCTTGCAATATCTCACAGTCGCGTAAATGGCGTGTCGCCATTAGGCCCATTACGTCATCTGTACCACAGAGCTTGATCGACAAAGCCGTTGATCAGTGTCGTATAGCTGCATGCATGTGCTAAAGCTAAAGGATCATTTTGAAGATTTGCTACAGACTCTGCTGATTACTGTCGTGATCTAACCGGCTCTTTTCAAAGCCACTCACAGATTTCATAGGAAGACAACATACAGAATCGTTCGTTTTTTGTGGTAATGCTTTCTCGGGTAGTGTAGCAACATAGCTAAAGTGAGGTTGAAATTTATACATGCGTTTAGAAGTTAGTAGTTTCAGCATATAGTGTGTTAAAAATTATAAAAATCGGTGCAAGTTTTTAAAAGTTATACACGATTAAACTAGGTACATTTTTTGAGACATAGTGAACAACGCGTAACTGGCAGTCATTTACAACGCCGACGGCCCTGCCCTTTGGACACGTGGCCGAAGCTACGTCCGCCGAAGCGTAAAAAGCATTTTTGCTTTTTACGCTTCGGCGGACGTAGCTTCGGCCACGTGTCCAAAGGGCAGGGCCGTTGTACACGATGTTCACGTTGGTGCAAAAAATAAGCCACTGAATCGTAATAAATAGCAACAGAGTCCGCCAATGTAATTAGAATTTTTCGCCGAACTTAAAGTGTCAAACGAGCACTAAAATATCATCAGTTGGTATTAAATATTCTATGCGTGACCTAATTTGTGACATCAATTACTATGCGTTACCCGCAAAGCTGCAATACAGGTCAAAAAGTATAATTAATGTCAGCGTTCCTGTCTTGCGTCAGTTTGCCTTTAGTCCGTACAATTAGCAAAACAATCGTGCATTTGGTGACACAGGCACCAATTTTTTTAGAGTTGTAGCCTGTAATATAACAAAGCGAATTAGCTATGAAATCCACTCCTAGACTACTACCACACAGACGGAAATCCACGTGAAAATTTTCTTGGAATCCCATCTTTTCACTTGATTAATAGTTTATAATTTACACTTATTTCCCCGATGTCACAACTCACAAATTAGGTCACGCATACAGCCCCTGCAGCTCACCTCGCAGTTAGCGTCGAGAAGACGCGTAAGGATGTTGGCGCCGATTCCCCAAGTTCTCAGTGTTGTTTCTACATCGGTGCTCGAGTCGCCACCAGGCTTGTAGCCAAGACACCACAGCTACCGCAGACGTTTAATAATATTACAAATTAATAATAGCATACATACGTCAGACTGCCAAATGTATAAACAGCGGTAATAGCATTATTAGTCAGGGTGAGACATGTATTTATTGTTTACACGGATTTGTTCCTCGCATGTATCTGTCTTCCCATGTTCTACATTTCATGGACTTTCATACCATCATCATCATCGTCATCATCATCATCAGATTTTCGTTTAGTAACAGAATGACAAAATGTAGTTGCAAACTTCAAATGACAAGAGTTAGGCTACCGGTAGTAACCCATCTAAATTACGAATGAGCAGATGTCCAAAAACAGCGCAGCACATCGATTGATGTATTTTAAGCGCGATTAATCGCACTATCAAATAAACTTATTCATCAGTAGGAACTGGAAAGCAAAATGTCACAAGTTGCAAAAAATAACGAAATGCCAAACCGACAACCGTATGGTAACACAGTGCCAGACGCAGCCGCTGCTTGAGTCGCTACCCGTGCGTTGGCGTGTTACTTACAAACTGGCAAATAGTAGCATATACAAACTGTATATGCTACAAGGCAAGATCGACATCGACAACAGCGTAAATCCAGTCACTGCTCGTACCACACGTCCCCTCTCAGTCACTGCGGTGAAGCCACGCACCGAGGCTGGCCGTTCGTCGAACTCGAACAGTTTTTGCCAGCCGGGCTTTCTCTGTCGCTGCACCGACCGTGTGGAACTCACTGCCGGACAATTTCGTCAACTCGGACACCTTAGCAACTTTTAAAAAGCGACTGAAAACTCACCTTTTCTTCACTGCGTCATGTGAAACGTTCTTGCCACCGAGCGCCTCTGCATTTCTTATTATTGCGCTTACAAGTTTTTTTTATCATTCATTTATTCACTGATACAATACGAGAATACGAAGTAATTGCTCAGAAGTTCAGTGGTATACAAGATGCGTTCGTTAGTAATCAGTTTCGCCATCTAAAATAGCTGCAACACGGTGCCGCAAAAAGTAACGGATTTTGCACATACATACATTGTTCCGCACCAGTATCGTTTCAATCTTTACATACCACCTACGCAGACCACCTGTCACGGTATCCCGTCTCCGCTAACCACAATTGTGATACACTCCAGGCAGGAGCGAAACTATACCATTCTGATACACTACCGTAGGCGATTACCTTGACTTTGGCCCTTGATGAAATGCTGAGCTCGTGCGGTATGGAATACTTGATAAGGTCTTCACCGTCGATATTACGCGTTACTGTCCAGCCGCCGAGATACTGCGTCTACCAACAGAAACATACAAGCTTTTTTGTTCATTTGCGCAAACTCGCAGACAACAAAAAACGAAATGAATACAGAGACTACAGAGACTTAAGCCTAGACGTATGAAAAACCCACTGCACAATGTGGCATTAGTTGCATTAATTACAACGAGTGAAGACAAGTCAAGTCGTTATCAAGTCGTCGAAATACGTATGTTCTTTTTAGAAGTGGAACTATGGCATTAGAACTTCGTGAAATGTATAGGCCCTATAAGTTTTGAAGTTAAAAAAATGTTAAATAGATGTTAATGCTCAATTTTAGTGATGCACAGCGACTATAAATTTTAATCGAGATCAACAGTTGTATAAACGGGCTAATCTCGCGTTAACTTCACAGCACTAATTAAAAATAATTTTAATAGTGTCATTCTGTAAAATTAACAGTTACCACATGATGATGCTGTGACCAGTTTTCAAGAATACAGTTTTCAGGAATACGTTTTTTTACGTTTTTTGTACAAGATGCAAAAACGTAGCTGAAATTTAGCCCTCAATCATAAAAATTGGACCACAACTTCACTGAGCCATCGGAACAATTTCCATTAGCAAAAGCTCGCTTTTACCAGCAATCGCATTTATAAACTTGGCACATCTTTTTCATTTTGTGATTATTAAAGTGAGTTCACACCTAAACAAAAATGCTGATTTTATTTTTATCATGTTACAATTATGTTTTAATAATTAAAAGCCGAACTGATTGAGTGGTCTCTAAGACTGGAATTATACCGCGTTCACACTACCCACCATTACCGCGGTAATTCTCACGGTTACGTCGGTTTTGCTATTACCGTGTCGCCCATACTCCTTTCACACTTATGCGCTTCAAGCCGAATTTGGCGGTTCTACAACCGCAGAGAACCACAGGAAACCGTAACGCAGAGACCGTGAAGGAACCGTACGTATTGACCCGCAATCAAAACGTATAACATTCCGCCACATTCCGCAGGACAACCGCAGCCTTTCTCCCGCAAAAAATATTCGTGGAACCGCAGAGAACCGCGGCTTGAACCGTCGAATAAGTGCGAAAGGGGTATCACTATCTCCAACGGTATAGTCTGTAGTGACAGCAATAATGGCGACACGCACGCACCTTGGTGCCGGTGTTTTCAATGGTGAGGCATTTTCCGTCGTCCGTGCAGTCGCGAATGACCAGCGAACCTTTGGCGCTGATTTGAAACGATTTGCGTCCGTTGTTCTTAGTTGTCGCTGCCGCCAGTAAAGTGGCACTTCCCGACTCCATGTTTCCTAACGTGCACGTAACAGCAAGTAAGGAAACCTTAATGACTCCCGAACGGTACTCTGCTCTTTCCAGTTTACCCAACTGTCCAGAACTCTCATGCGATGTTAACCCAATATATTCCTTCTGAAAATATTAGCCAACTTAGGCGCATTTTAGCTCCGAGATGCAGAGATGAATTTTGATAATTCCAGGTAGTAAGATGCAGGGTACTTTTAGAAATCACATGCATCGTGCAAAATTTTAAAGCAGACCTACCTGAATTTTTCACTAGCTTAATTCATTCTGTTTTATAGCATCAACGAAAATTTAAAAAAAAATTCTCACGCCATGTTGTGCTCGTGAAAAAAGTCATTCAGCTGGAAACACTGGCTTTTATTAAAAAATTAAATGAGAATTTTTAACGTGACTAAAATAGCAGGTGTAATTACTAAGTCCACGGAAGCGAAGTCGATATATGAATAGTTACGTCTTCGTAAGAAAAACAGAACACGTGTGTGCGAGCGCGTTTTAATTGAACATTTGTGTGCATACGTGGCGATCAAGTCAAACTAATGCAGTGACGTCGTTAGAGTGAACACGACATTAATAGTTCCTTCGCACCAGACGAAGTAATGAGAAACTAAGTGTCAAACTGTACTCGGACACATCTCCACAAGACAAAAGTGTGACTAGACATGTCTTTTAGTGTGTGAACTTGTGCATGAACATGACAGTTGAGATATTTGCGTGGAAACACGACGCTTGTCACAAAACATATGGAAATTAGGTGACACATTCTACACAGACACGTCCTTGTGTGTGAATATTTGCACACGGGCATGACCCTGTAAGTCAAAACGTTGTGTAAAGTTGTGTCTTTTTCTACAGTGAACACGCCTCACAGTCCGTCGTATTGGTCAAACGATGTACTCAAACACGTCAATAGTTGCATGCAGAGAGGGGTTCGTAAGTTTAAAAGTCGTGTGGTTGTATTTTGTTTCAGGTGCATCAGTGGGAAATTGTGAAAAACAGGGTGTCATGTGTTAAAAGTTACGAATGTACATGTCTCTTTCTAATTCGAACACGCACTTGATCACGTCTCGTAGTCGACACAGTGCGTAGAAACATGGTGGTCGAGATAAAACGTTAGAAATTTTGTGACACGTTGCAAACAGACACGTCTAAATATGTGACAATTTGCACACGGAGACGTCCTTGTAAGTCAAAAGTTGCATAGTGAGACGGGTTCGTAAGTTAAAAAGTCGTGATGTGGTACTTTGTTTCGAGTGCACCTGTGGAAAATTATGTGACAAACAAGGTGTTATATGTTTAAAGTTACGCATAGGCATGACTTCGTAAGTCAAAAAGTGTACAGACAGCCGTCTTTTAGTTTGTGAACACGCGCATAAACACGTCTCGTAATAGACACACTGCGTGGAAACATGTCGGTCGAGCACAACATAGGAAATTGTGTGACAAGTTGTATGCAGACACGTGCTTCTATGAGACAATTTTCATGCGAACACATCCATGTGAGTCAAAAAGTTGTGTAGAGGGACGTCTTTTCACAGTGAACACGCATCACAATCCTCCGCGTGGGTCAAACCACTGTTCTCAGGCATGACTTCGTATGTAAAAATTGCATACTGAGAAAGGTTCGTAAGTTAAGTCATGCGGTTGTACATCGTTTCGACTTGTCTATGGAAAATTTGGTGACCAACATGGTGTCATATGTTTAACGTTACGCACAGAAATGACTTCGTAACTCAAAAAGTGAGCAGACATCCGTATTTTAGCGTGTGAACACGCGCATGAACACGTCTTGTAGTCGACACACTGCGTGGAAACATGTCGGTCGAGCCCAAACATAGGAAATTATGGGACAAGTTGTATACAGACACGTCCTCTCATGAGAAAATT
>Ga0056115_1001709_pt1 | contig 10703 bp, 4 predicted proteins | sample WorMetOlspDAHAB1_FD_77007 | JGI IMG/M metagenome (GOLD analysis project Ga0056115, IMG submission 77007) | Marine gutless worms symbiont microbial communities from Max Planck institute for Marine Microbiology, Germany - Olavius sp. DAHAB.1 ... | reverse complement strand
TTTGGCTGGCATTATATCTTCATAGACATGTCTCCTCACTGTTTAAAAATTGTCCAACAGTAACCGTACATCTGCAAATAGGGACTTACACAAAACATGATTTTTTCGAGAATTAATATTTAATCGCACAAAAATGTATCTTTCATTGACGTCAGTATAAAGTTGCATCATAGTTAAACTATAATACTCTAAGCAGCACTTAGAAAAAGAGACGACATGAGTAGGCCCTATAGCCACAAATTAATTAATCTACGGAGAAGTTATGCATGGACGAAGAGTGCTGTAAATCGGTTGTCGTCATAAAACAGCTACCGCACACGTCGACATGCTATAATGATGATGATGATGAATACGACTTTAAGTGTAGTGGGCTAAGTGTGATGTATATTAACGGTCGTCCACACTGAAAACTATGTTGACCTATAGTGACTGAAGCTAGTGCACAAGTTTGCAACAATACTGTGATCGTCTATGCCTGAACGCAATCACACTATTTTCTATTCGACAGGTTGCAGCACCATGCACGCAGTGCTGGTCACGATCTGTAAAACTGCTCACCTGGTAGATGCCAGTGCTCAATTTCATTTATTAACACGTTAATGAACCAGGGACAACACTGCTTGGAAAATTTTAACGGATTCTCCCCTTTACAAATTTCGAAAAAATTTACAATGGAGCCACAACAGTTGATAGCGATCCAAATGCACAGACCTGTGAAAATCGTTATTTTCGGCAAATATATATAGGCCTCTATCGGTATATTTCAGAATAGGCATACGCTAAAATTGGAACACAGACCCGATAGGAACATAAATTGAAGACAATTTTTTCAGGCTAATAATGCCATTTTTGAAAAACCTACATTATGTACAGGCCAGTCACTCATTACAGATGAGAAATTGTCATCTCATCGCCCATATCTCAAAAAGGCTGTTGTCACTGTCCATATTTGCCAAGTAGGCTATTGCAAACATAAGTGTCACAGTTTTGTGGATCACATGGTGGCGGTTGCAACGATGCAACTATATTTTGTATAATTATAAGAGGTTTTAATTAGAACTTTTAGCAATGTCTGACAGGGCCTTGAGGTCAACGGATATGGTGCATGTCGCACGTAATAAGTTCAAGTTCAATATACAGGGTGGCCCAAAAAAGTAAGCGACTACCAAATGATCAAAAAAATTGTATTATAGCCTGTCAATGAGATTACATTTATTCGTCAAATTAAAATATTAATAAAGCACAATAATATTATTCGTTGACATTAGATATTCTATGCGTGACCTACTTTCTGACCTAAATAACTATGACTGACCCGCAAACTAGCGATATGCGTCAGATATGGTAAATGATGTCAGCGCTTCGTCTGTCATCATCTCGCCTGAGTAAGTTGTGAATTCCATTCCAAAACAATCTTTTAGATGGAGCTTTATTTAAATTTGTCTTTTATTTCCACATATTCTCTTTTTTCTGGTTTTCAAACGTGACTTTATCAGACGCGCTGATTTTACCCGTATCTCAGCTTCAAACACAGCAAGTGATGACGTCACAAATTAGGTCACAAATAGAATATTTAATATAGACTTATTATATACTTGTGCTCATTTTGTAGTCGAAATTGTTGAAAATCTAGCCATAATGGCGAATTTTAATACGATTTAATGATGATTAGAGATAGTGGCTTACTTTTTTGGGGGCCACCCTGTAGGTTACTATCTATTGGCAAACGGTACTATGCGCTACTTAGATCTGGTAGAGCCTAAATGTGGTTGGATACTATTTAGATGGCAAGTTCCAAGAATAACTCTGTAAAAAAAGGACCAACGTGGTGTTGTACGGTACGGTAGGAGCTTTATAGTTAATAGATAACACAGACATGAGCTGTTCATACGTCAGTCACGAGAGCACAGCACGACATGCATATCCCTTGCTGAGCGGATAGCGTTAGTAGAACAAACACATAATAGCAGTGTAATTTACTGCGTTCTTCCACAGACTTATCAAAGCAATGTTCCAATACTTGTCCCAATTATTTTATAAAAGGTAACTAAACTTTTTCCTGATAAAGACTAACTAAACTCCAAACATAAACCAGGTAAGTGCACGACCGGTTAGACTGTTGTGTGTGACACATCAATCAACGACATTAGCGAACAACAGTGTTTGTTACACAACACATCACAACATCACAGTTCACTATTCAAGGTCGAACGCGCAGAAGTACCAGCAACAAACTTCGTTGCGTGAAATATTGTACATCAGCGACACCTGTACTCTGCAATCATCGGTCGCAACTGAACATTGGTCTATCCGAATTTGCAGGAATTTATACTCATTTAAACATAGAATGAGTGAGATTCGAAACACTCCAGAATCAAAATTTTTAGGTATCACCGGTAAATTCCAATGTGAGCAAGACGTCAACTTACTGCCGGTAGCGAATGGAGAGCTTTGCGATGGCAACAGTCTAATGGAATGAAGTGCAGCCATTAGGCCAATATCATTGGTGAATGTAGCAGCAACGAATACTCACTTTTGAGTAATTTTTAAAACGTGCGCAAGGCGTATACGGTCTGCCTTGGTCACGTTGTCCGCCTTCATTCGTAACGTGTTCTCTCAGTTTGTTGTTCTGCAAGATACGACGTCGACCTGCTTGATAGACGCAGCATCAGTTCTGAACTCGCCGTCGATCGCACACAGTGGAAGCAGTCACAACAGCTTCGTGGTTACGCGTCATATACATGACGATGATGACGACGCTGCTATTTCTAAAATGTTAAGAGTGATACTACATTTAAACTTTGAACTTTTTAAAACAACCACTCTCCACGCAGCACCGATTTAATACGATTTATTCTACAGCTCCATAATTTTTATTGTGTAGTATTTTATGTATCGAAATTCAGTGTATAATGAGTTTTGTTTATCACAATTTTAAACTTAGATTTGGTAACTGCTGACGCGGCTGATACCATGATATTCTATTTAACTTGACTTGCTTTGAATTATTCAGTCGCACAGTATTTCGCAAGTGACGATCGAGCTCTCGGCAATGCAGTGGTGGTCCGCTTCAGTCGGCAATGCGAACGATGTCGTCGTCGGCGTCGACTTTTTGCGGACGCGCTTGGAGTCTGATGGTGGGCGACGTCGAATGCTTGGACGCCGCCGACGTGCACGACGTGGCAAAGGAGCTGTCCATAAACGAGCTCCTCGACACGCCGCGAAGGCAGTGCAGAATCTTACGCGCTTGGCGCCGAAACGCCGACCCGCTAACGCAGTACATGAAGAAGTTGATGGCGTGGTTGGCGATGCTGACCGCTTCCGTCATCTCCTTTCCGGCGTAGATCCATGCAAAGCGCGCAGATCCTTCGCCGTCAGGCCACCAGTCTTCTCTGCGGTCGTTCACCATGTACAGAATCATGTACGGCAGTTGGAGACAGATGGCCGCAATGCAAACGGCGACCAGCATGACGGTGAGCTGGCGCTGTGTCGACTTGTTCGTGTCTTTCGACGTCCGTGAGATGACGAGGCCACCTCCGTGACTCGACTGTGTAACGACATTTACATATAAAGTGCAAAGTTCGGCGAACACGTCAGGTTATCGCAGGCATGAAACAATCTACCAGCAGGCATCGGTAACTCGACCAACATCATTGGGAATTAAGACATAGAAGATTTCTGCTGTGCAAATGCCTGCTTTCCTGCAACTGTTAACTGGCTGGTGGATGGATATTTTTAGGGGAATTGCTAAAATTGCAAGCTGATAATATAAAACAATTATTACACATAGAACGCATATTTAGTCAGTTCCCTTAGCACATTTCACATGCCATGGCAGAAACTTGCGAAGGAGCACCTTATATTGCACTACACTGTATATGCATTTTCATTAATAGTACTTAGATAAATCGCATATACACCTCATAAGTGACGAAAGTTATGAATTATTATTTGACATTGAGGCCAACTTATCATTTTTGACTAAAGTGACATGATACAGTTACTAATTACTACGAAACGTCTTTCTAGAAACTGTGATGCTGATAGGCAGGCGGCAAAAAGTCGTGAAACTTTCATCAAACTCGGTGAATTTTTCCACCGAACAGAGGTCAGTGCAGTATTCCCATCTCAACGCACAACTTACCTGAGGCCGGGTGCTGCGTGCGCGCGCCAGAAAGTAGATGATGAGACTGGAGAATATGATGAGGAGGATAGTTGGAAGTGCGAGCGTGCCCACTCGACGGACAACCATCAACCACGCTCGGTACTCGTCTGCCCGTTCGACGATGTACAGGCAACTCAGAGTGCCGCAGTTGAGCGGCTCGACGTTGAGAGTCCAGAGTGGAAAGAGACCGAGCGCCACGCAGACGACGGACAGCACGACGACGACGCAACGCATCCGGAACGGCGTCGAAAGTCGCCCGACTTTGAGCGGAAGCGCCACCGCCATTAGTCGCTCCATCGTGATGACGACCGTCAGCCACGCCGACAGCAGCTTCGTGCTAATGGTAACACAAGATAAATGAATTTACGCACAAAAATAACACAAAACTATATGCCACAATAATTGTGCAAATCGCGTAACATGATTTAGAACGCATACACGCTCTGCTACTAAACCTCACCAACAATTTCTTAGCATAATAAGTTTTCAGAAAGGCCGTACTAATTTGGCTAATAATTTTTCTTACTGGTATTCTGTTGTACTGTTCGCGCTGATGTGGTAGGCCTATTTCACACTTATGCGAATAATTTTTGAGCAGGAAACGTTGTAACGATATTGTATACCTGCATAATTCGTAATTCTTCATTAATACTATGAACTCTTGGCGTCAAAGTGATAGATTAACCTACAATAGTTTTTAGCTAATGAGGCCACAAATGGTAAAAGTGATTAAGGCAGCTCGCCGAAATCAGTATATTCTCAGCATTCGCTTGTCTTAATAAAGGAAATTGAAAATACATGTACACAATGTTTTTTTCGTAAACGTTAGTACATCGCGAAGCGGCCCATTGCAAGTTGGTGAATCGTCCGGTTGCGAGCAAGATAAGCACCTTTCACCTCTTTACAGTTATTTCTAGGCTTATGAGATTCGGTGAATGCGTACACAATTCACGCATGGCATGCGGCAACAGCTTGTATACAGGGTGGCCAAAAAGTAAGCCACTGTCAGAAAACATCATTAAATCGTATTAGTGAGGCTAGATTTTTCGGCAATTTTGAGTATAAAATGAGCAAAATAATATAAGTTTGTATTAAATATTCTACGTGTGACCTAATTTGTGACGCAATCAGTTGCTGTGTTTGAAGCTGCGATGTGGGTAAAATCAATGGATATGATAAAATCATGATTGAAAACCAGAAAAAAAGAAAAAAATATCTCTCCATAAAAGATGGTATAAGAATGGAACTCGCAGCTTGCCAAGGTGAGCTGATGCCAGAGGGAGGCGCTGACATCATTTACCATATGTGACGCATATCGCCACTTTGTAGGTCAGGCATTGTTACTGGCGTCACAAAGTAGGTCACGCACAGATTAATTAATATCTACAGATAATATTATAGTGCTTGATTGATACTTTGATTTGAGGAAGAAATATAATCTCATTGGCAGGCTATAATCGATTTAATACGATTCGTTGATAATTTGGTCGTGGCATACTTTTTGGCCACCCTGTATAATTTTTATTAACTTAGTAAGAAGAAATATTGTTTTACGGTCGCAGTCGTGAGATCATAAACAGCGCGTTGCGTTTGAAATAGAACCAATAAGTAAAATAATGAGACATACAGTACCAAAGTCATAAAAAACTTATGAAAGACTGTGGATGGTGTGTAAATTGAGCACTTTTATTCACCGTGTTCAATGTAGATACGATAGAGATAGCAGATGGCAGACTATTGTACAGTATATGAAACACCATATTAAAACAAAGTAACGACTAAGTAGGAATCGTTTTTGTATAAGCCAGTGCGTGAGTGACTTCAATTTAACACAGAAGCAAACAGAAAGGCAACAGCAGATAGGCCTAAAACTAAAAATAATAAATTGGGACACAACCCAAACCCAAACCGGATACCTATCGACCTCGTGGGAGGAGAGGGTTAGCCTATACATGTAAAGTTAACTGCAATAATGTCACACCTATATCTCCAGATGTTGACGAACTTGCAGGCGAAATCGGAAGTGTCGTAAAAGCTCAGTCCGGTGATGTAGACCTCGCTGTTGTCGGCCTTCGTCACCCAGCGCAGCGCGTCGCCGACCAACACCAGCCAGTCGACGGCGGACAACGCTATCAGCAGTTGTCCGGTCGACGTTCGCCGGAACTTGGTCGCCGTGACGAAAACGCCAATTGAGAAAGCGTTGCAGACGAGACCGACAGGGATGATGACAGCCAAGGCGCAGAAGTGCACGTAGAGTCCGATGTCTTTGATCCAGATGGTCGTGTCCGGCGGCGACGACGTTGTCAACCACTCTGACGTTCCACCTTCTAATGCCGCCGACACGTTGTCGGCCTCCATTTCATTGATGTTGGACCACTATCGCCTCTAGCAGTAGTTCTCGCTTCCCTGCAGTCAGCATATTCAGCGATCATTGTTTACTAGTCACAGAGAGAAACAAAGAAACGAAAGTGTAAACAATATGTACATTATTAATCGCGCGGCATCGACCACCCACGGTGTGCGGCGATACAAAGTGCGAATTCGGGTGCTGTTCCGTGATGACGAGGATAAAATGTTGAAGCTATAACGTTGGAAGTGCTGATATTGAGTTAGCAGGGCAAAGGGCACGGTACTGCACGACAGTACTGCGATTCTGCGGACGCTTTTAATACATCACTAAATCATTTCTAATCTACAGGCATCATTCTATAATTTCGGACGGTGCCTGAGTAATGGACAAGTTACTAGGTTATGGGTCGCGGGAAACAACAATGCACAAACTCTGCAACATAGTCGAATCTCAACATTTTCATTACAAATTTCATGAGTAAGGCATGACATGACAGGAGGCGACGTCCGTGGACCCTGTTTGCCAATGCAATCTTACGCCCTTTCATATTTTATTACTTTTTCATATTTATTTATGGCACTAAATAGCCTACTTTGTGCTGATGTGCCGTTAAGCGACTGCTCACTCACTTTCATATTTATTTAATTCTGTTGCTACGAAAATGATACACTTTCAGAATCTATTTATGCGTTGTTTGGTGTTATTCAGCAGGACTCCCAAGCGTTGAGCTATACGAGAATATTCAACCCAAAACAAAAGACCGACGTGTGTCATAATTTCTATCATGAGGTGTTAACGATCAAATCGCGCACTGATGAACGAACGAGTGTTTACTTACTTTCTTCCGAATTTATCAGCAGCAACAATATCAGGTTGTTGCAGGGGCAACGAGTCAGTTCACTTTGTCTATTCGTCAAATTACTGATTGCGTGCTACGAGACTGCAAATTCGTTATGTTGGCCCACGAGTTATCTGTTTCCGGCTTCCGCGCGAGACCTTGTGTGTGTTATATTATATATCGTTTAATACGACAGAACGCAGCACATAGATCATACCGTTAGAAAATACACAGAAAACTAGACAGTGAAATATGATACATATGAACTAAAATACTAAAATGCAAACAACTTTTCATTAACAATAGATGTGGCCACGAAATGTTTCCGCATTTGTTCTTTAAGCACAGTACACAAAACATTTAAGGAGTTGTCAAGAGAATACGCTAATACAATAATTCAAGGTAGCAATGTACTATGCTATTATCACAGTTATAAAGAGGACCATTTTCACCCGTACTGCAGGACATTTAGGGGAATTTTTAGTACTGCATAACCCGCTTCCATTTCCATTCCTCCGAACGCTTAGTGCTGGGTATTTGGAGATGAAATCCTGAAAATCATGCTTAACTTAAAATCAACATCTTAACTGCACAAATTTGACTTACAACTGCACCCATCCAGCTAGAACAGCACACTTCGCGTTGATCCGCAGCCCTGTCAGCAATAATGCGAAATCACCCACCGCTTAAACCTCTGTATTTTTTGTCATTCGATGCTGGCGGCTATTTCGGTCTCAGCGACTCTTTTCGGTCAACTTGACACGAAACATTCGTCGGTGTATAAAATGCCACACAAGCAGTTCGTTCACGTTTCGATGCGTCGGAATGAGGCGACAATTTTCTCGCTTGATCGCGCATTGCTTTATCGCGCGGACGGTATTGCTGTGACACCCCGCAGCTATTTGCATCCAAAATCAGCCAAGAAAGTCTCACGTACAGACAGATATAATAACCATTTGAAGCAAATACAAACTGTTGTATGCTGCATAGGTAGCCTTATACTATGTGAGCATGTATTAAACGAGTTCAGTGTCCAATTACAGTTTTCATATGATTGGATTTAACATCACACATTCCATCTAGAGAGTGAGTCTAGAGCACATGTATTTCATCAACAACAGTCATATAACACATAATATGCGATGAATAATGACTAAATATAAAACTCTCGTTCAACGCCACGATTAGCTTACAGGACAGAACTAGATTACATATTTACATATTTATTAATCTAGTTGTATGGCCTACAGCATTATTCCGTGTTAATTGTTGAAACGCTTATTCGAAACAGCGATATCAGCAAATGCGAATAAATGTCCGCTGTAACAGGCCGGAGTATAACTCCTCCCCTGTGGTATAGCCAGGGTATAGCCAGACTATACCCCAGAGTAGCCTGGACGGGAATATACTTCGGCCAGTTACACCACCATGGGTGCAAGCGTTGACGAGCGATAAGGCCATGGTATGCGTAATTATTCTGAGCTGGTGAATCCGAACTTATGGATTTGATTCTGCAATAAAAAAGGCAACGCGCTAAACGGCTCGCGCGGTCGATCGATGCGCGACGCGCGTTAATGAGATTGTGTGGTATACATCGTCGAGGAAACAATAACGTCCAGACACTGTAGAATAATCGAGGGATTTTCCGTTTATTCGGACCGTGGACTGGCGAACCACTCACGGTATTAGAAAGCGGTAACAACTAACAATCACGACCGGAGTCTCGTCGGCGTCACGCTGATAATGTATTAGGCATATCTCGACACTGTTCTCGCGGCAACACGGACGAGACGGTTTGCAGCAAACACACCAGACGTGAACGTCTATTCGACATGAATCCGTGAATCGGCATTGTGATACTGTGCTCAAGTGGTCAGAATCAGATGTCCCTCCACACAGCTCTGTACGCGTGGAAGGAGTTAATTCAATGATTGACTGATTAATTTTATTTTAATCAGGCCCACACGAACACACATATATAGCATGGAAGAAAAAGGGAGAAAAATCCTCTAACTACCTATACTGAGAAGCATCTAAACCTACAAACGAAGAAGGATGTATCGTCGTCATGTCGTAAAAGAAACGGCAATTTTGTTTTGTCGTTTCATTAAACGGTTTTACTGAACAAAACGTTCGGAGCTAAGCAAATCATAAATATTTTTATAAAAGCTGTATTTACCATATAATGGCAGTAAGAAGCATATTCACAGACTATTTTGTGATTGTGAATGTTAATCTTATGGCTGCCATCAGTACCGTTTAACGAAATTCGGACGACAATATAGAAACCTTGACAGTTGTTCACCAAATACTGCAAAAACGAAACAATAACAGTAGATAGTTGACATCTCGTAGTAATTATCTTGTTCAGTGGCATATTGTCAACATGAACTTTGCATTCTGTCACAAAATCACGTAATGCTAAGACGTAATTAATCGCCTTTGTGTTATCCTACCTATTTAATTCAATTTGTAAACGAAATATTTGCGCACATCACGCGTCGGCGACGGTCATTTGGCTGCTATTGTGTTATGAAAGACTGCAGAGGCAAGTATGAACTCAATTTGCTGTATGTGTGCCTTGGGAAAGTGGTATACGAACCAAAGACCACGTCACGTCCAGTGCGGAGAAGGTGACCAACGCGCACACACTAAGGTCATAACCGGCATTCCATCAGCGCCAGTGACGGTGCGTAATGATTTTCTACGTTAACCTCTGACTCGGAAATGACCACCGAGGTAGCGTGAAGGATATTGGTGTGAACTTATCGGTCAGCACGGCGATCAGCCACCAATAAGTTAATAGCGAATTTAGTTAATCCTTCTCAAAACCAAATGCTGAAAATCAGAGTATAAGGCACGTAAATAGACCTATTAACAAATATGTAGGCCTACTGCGAAAGGACAGCAAGTTCTGAATATCGAGTTAGTTTTCACTTTTTTGAGTTGATGAACTGGACTGCATGATGTCAGTGAAGCCAGTACAAATCACTTCGCCATGTTGTTTGGCAGTTTAATTTAAACAAAAGCTTAGTTAAAGTGCACAAATGTGGTAAAATCTCAGGCCAAATTTATTCGAAGGCGGCATATTTCGACTGTTGAAATTCCACGCACAACACCTGGTATGCAGACATAGTTAAGTTTCCGGAGTCATACTGCTAAACACCATTCTCTACAAGATGGCGCTGCAACTAGAGTCAATTAGTATAGTTTGATAGAATGACGTCATTTCCACATTTAGGCCTAACACATATTTTCTTCTATAGCATACCTCCAACATGGTGTCAATGACGTCGATGCATCTAATGTATAATCATGATGTTGTTGCCATAGGAGATATTATGACAAAT
>Ga0056115_1001708_pt1 | contig 10705 bp, 9 predicted proteins | sample WorMetOlspDAHAB1_FD_77007 | JGI IMG/M metagenome (GOLD analysis project Ga0056115, IMG submission 77007) | Marine gutless worms symbiont microbial communities from Max Planck institute for Marine Microbiology, Germany - Olavius sp. DAHAB.1 ... | reverse complement strand
TAACAGTAAAAAAGTGATGGCATATAAACAGTAAATGTAAAAATGATAACAATAACTACAATTTACCTAAATCTTAATTATGTTTCATGAAATCAATAAAAAATCAAACAAGAAACAAATAGCTCACCTATAACTGCAAACACTAACACTGACTACGACCATATTTATACATATGATTTAAAGCCATAACAGATGTAATGACTTACTGACAGTTACAGCATATGATACTACATCATGTCAAAACTGAAGCAAAGTAACATCTTTTATGAAAAGTTAACACACAAGTTGTTTTACAATGGTGTCAAGCTGTCTGATTCTGTGACATTTATTATCAGTCATCTCTTTTTCAAAGGCAGGATAGTATTTTGTTTTAAACTTTCATAGTAAAACTTTCATAGTAGTGGATATTGTATGGATGTTTTTATATGTGTTGTGCTGTATCACTTGTGGTGTCATGGCCTTGATCTTGCTACTGAAAATAAATAAATCAAATAATAATAATAAATGCAATGTACCTGTGATGTCCAGTATACTTGGCACCCTTCACATGTCCAATGCCAGTGCAGCCAGGAGTTGGACAGTCGCCATGCATTGATGCACCTAACAGACATAACCACATAAAAGTATCAACAAATGTTTTATACTCGTAGGTGCTATGTATGTTCAATTAAAGTTTCAATGCCAGACATCGGCAAATAGTATGGTACTCTGCATTACCAGCGAAACACATGGCAACACTAAATGTGATCAAATTCAAACCATCCGAGACCTATCGGCATAATGTTCACAATCCAGACGAGTAGAAAGATAGTCCCTAAGTTTTATTGTTTTGTAGTTTTATAGTATCTTTTATAAGGACTGGCACCTCCACTGCTCGCCCGACACTGACAAACATATAGTTTTATATTTATACATATTTCTCTCTGTTTTCTATTGATTTAATTCTCTGCACTACTGCATACATTCCCTCATTCACTGTTAAGAAACGCTGTCCACGTTTTGCAGGATATTTTGTGACAGACGGATAGAATGATGGAATTAAAAGAAAATGGTCAACCAAAAATCAGTAACAGTAAAAGAGAAAAATGGTGCAGAACAATACACAGTCTACTGAGATACTAACTTGGTGGTGGCATCAGTTCATGACCAGTACGATGGCACCATCCTGGAGGGTGGATGTCAGGGCAGTCGTCATCCACCCAGTAGTCGTAACTTTCTGACCAGCCGTCGAAATGTATCGACAACTGACTCGGTCTAACATCAGCGATGGTTGCGACACGTATCAGCATTGGATTGCGTTTGTCGATGGCTTCAAGCTTCATGCCAACTTCAAAACCATGCATTGTATGCTACAAAATAAAACAACCCGCTAAATCAACTACGAAATACACCTAAATGTCACATAATATTCTGATCATTGTACGGCACCCTTGTAGTGACTCTAGCCGTGTTACTGCGCCTTATAAATTGTTTAATTATTATTATTAGTCAGTTATCTGCAGGCATCAAAACACGTTGGCTTACAACAAGTACAATGAAGTATAGCAAAAAAGTTGCACACAGATTCGGTAAAAATATACAAAGTTATAAGATGCAGTGATAAAATGTAGTAGGCCTAATCTAATAGATGTCTTTGCAGAGCATAAAAATTTAAAAAAAAAACGTTTAAAAATGCCCAATGCATGTAGTTAACCATGGATTACAAATTGTGACACAATTCACATTATCAGCCACAAGGGTACACATCCCGACCTTGTTCCGACACACACGTCTTTGTGTGGCTATCAGTGGAGCATTAACTACTGAAGGCCCCAACTTGTTGTGACCAATGAATCAGTCGCCCCAACGGCCAAGACAACAAGAAGCAGCTAAGATATAGTTACCGGTTTGAAGGCTCTTGATGGCACAGGCTGAGACCTTGTAGTTGAGAGATACTCATCCCACGTAAATCCAGCAATGTCTTTCCAATCTGATAATCCACAAATAAACTGATTAAATTCCCTCGGCCAGTAAGCAAGTATGTACAGCTCGTAGTATTGGTATTCCTAGGTGGTGCAGTTAAACATAGTTTTGGCTCCACTGCCCTTTCAGCAACTGTCTTGTGTGTGATGTCTAAATCTAACGACAGACTGTTCCAGAGTCATGGTTTCACAACGCTAAACGCTGTTGCCAAAGTTTGTGCATGTCTGACTCACAAGAAGCGCATCCCAAGAGGCATAAAAATACATACACTCGGTATGTAGAAATATATAGAAATATACGATGGTACTACTTCGTTGAACTCTTTACCGGATTGTCTCCATGACCCAACGTTGAGTTCTGACAGTTTTAGATAACAACTTAAAATGGAACTATTTGCGAGTTATTAAACACACTAAGCACAGTAGAGATGCTTCATGATTCTGTGCTATATAAATTCACGTTTCATTGACAGTTAGTTTAATTTGCAAGACTGCGACACTATTCCATTGCCAGTGCGACAACGTGAACCAGTCTTTCTGATCCTGTTTTAGTGCTGAAGTTTGTTAAACATTTCCATTTGCACCGGCACTATCACACTGAGCAAATTATGGGGTTGGAACTAATGGATACACTACAGAGATTGACATAGACACTGACATCGCTGAGTTACCAGAAGTAAGTGAAATGGTCAATACTCCAGACTGGTGTGCCTTTGGGTGCTAACTGCCGGACATGCCATAGAAACATGATTTGGAGAGAGTAAGCAGTTACCTAAGATCACACACCATGTATATGTACAGTCTACCTTGGTGGCAGGTTTGGCATAGTGGTAACGGCATTGGTCACATCAACAAAGTTAAGATCGAGCCCAGCTACTTCTACAATTGGTGACTGCATTTCTAGTATTTTCCAGGCCACTCAGCCTGGCCATCCATCCATGAGTAATTGGCCACCACTAGGGAAGAAACGGTGAGTTCTCCGTAGCAGTCAGCCCTGTTACAAGGACTGCAGGCATACTGGCTTATGGTCTGTCAGCTTAATTGAGTCTGATCCTCACTAACTCAAAGGTCAAAGGGGATGAGCTCCTTCGCGACAGACCTCACAGTCTATTCATAAATCATCTCTTTCAGTGCCACAGAAATGATCAACGAAGGTTTGAGCTAACAAGCTAACATGGAGAGGGGAGACAAAAGCCGATCACATACCATTTGGAGGCGACAAAGGTTTTCCATTTTCCTGGCACCAGCCAACTGGATGCAGAAAAGGAGATGAAGGGTCACTCCAATAATCGTAGATGCTGTCCCAGCCGTCGAAGTGGATTAAGACACGATCACCGAGAACATCAATGACGGTTGCAACACACGTTGTGTCAGTGTTGTTCTTTTTATCGACCGCCTCCAGTTTCATTCCGACACGAAAACCGTGAGGAGTGACCGACTGCAACCAACAACACAAGCAACACTGAAAGTCAATTTCATCAACTGCAATTATTGCGAATTTCAGACAAAATAGTAGTGAGTAAAATAGTAGTAGTACTAATTTTTACTGTGCATTTAATATGCACATATCAATATGACACTGGAAGTTAGCATAAAATACAGTTAAAATACAATAATACATAGTACAAAATAGATGTGGTATTGATGTCAAAAAAATTAGAAGTAGGTTACAGCATAAGAATATCTGCATGGAATATGATGACGGCAGCTTCTAAACCACAGCAGAATCCAATAACGTACGAACAGCTGTCACATTCTTGGAAAATGCAAAACAACAGGATCCTTACATAAAATGATACTTAGGCAGTTAAAGAGGGTCCCATAAAACAAACAGTTCTAGGTCACCGTCTAGTGCTACAATATCAGTCTAAAGTAGCATAAAAACATGTCACCCAACTCACCGCCACTTGTGTATTCGAAAAAAGACTCTTCGGAGCAGCAAAAAATTTGGTCAATTTCTGATAATTATTCCAGTCAAATGACTCTGGCGTATACCCTGACAATAACACAGCAAGTGTACTGTATTGGATACTGTGACCAATGGAACAAAACTGCACAAATGCACAACACATTACATGCTACCATTTAACAATAAAGCTTACTAATCCTATTAATTTTAACATCTTATAAATATAAGCTATATAATATATAAGCTGCAAAACAGCATGCACTATCCATGCTGGCCACTACGGTCATTCATCAAATATTACAACACAACAAGTAATTTAAAACAATAAAAAATATATAACAGAGAAAATGTAGCAACAAATACCAAAACATCCATCCACTACTCCAGGTGCTATCACGTAAACACTTCTGATCGTTTAGTATTAGTGCTGTCAATAATTTACAATAGTAACTTAACCTTTTCAGGCAAGTGACTAGTACCAACTACAAAAATGTGGGTGCATGGAAATGATGCTTCTGTCAAAAGCAAATAACGAGGATTCACAGTCAAAACTTCCTATTTCTAACAAACAAACATGAAAACAGCACTGCACACAACACAGAAAAAGTGAAGCAAACGCCCACCAAGTGGAGGCTGCAGTTCCTTGCCGTTCTTCTCTGCCCAACCAACTGGAAAGATAAATGGAGAGTCGGCATTTGACCAGAAATCGTAGCACTCGGAGTAGCCATCGAAGTGCAGACGAAGCCGATGACCTTTCACTTCGACGACACTCAGCACGCAGTACAGCGAAGGATGCAGTGGATCGATGCCTTCCAACTTCATTCCGACACGAAATCCATTTCTTGTCGACGGGAAAGCCTAACAGCAGCCACAAAATCGTTTTCAGTCGAGCAATTATCAGCCACAGACTGATATTGCTGTGGCACTAGGCACAGGCATGTTTCTCTGTCACTTCTGACAGTGCTGTTTTGGCAGCAGCAGGCACATCAGACCTGTTGAAATAAATGGAGAAACACGAACTGTGCTGGGCGGAATGACAATCTAAACAAACGAATAAATAAATGGGTACACCAGCAATACTAATGAATGGAGCATAACCTCAGCTTTCAATATCAAAGATGTTATGGACATGTTTAACTAAGTGACTTTCACAGTGAATTAGCCTCGAGAAAAAAATCCTAGTTAAAATTGTAGTTGTCTAGAGCTAGCAGAGTTTCTGCTAACAGACAGACAATCAACCAACAGAAAAGCAACCAACAAATGCAAGAACAGGGGCAATCCAAAAAATAAATGTAATCAAAATTCTCATAATAGCGTGTATAAAAAATAACCAGTACGTTTTTAAACAGCCTCGGTGGTGCGGCAATTCCAATCTCTTCACTGAAATACTGATTCCATGAGAATCCTTTCTTCTTGCAACTCCTTTTAGCAACATCCGAGTCGTCCTCGCCATCAGTGCAAGCCACTTTGACGTCGATGCTCCCATCATCACTGGTCGACTTTCTCTTCTTTGCATTCTCTGAAACTGCTCGATCTACCGGAGGTCGGCCTTGACGACCGGAAATCCACTGTCGTCTGACATACACATTACACAACTGCAGTCTAGGAAAAAACCTGCACTTCATTCATATTTGCACACAATTCACAATCCTATGGTTAATAATGACAGCAAGAACTTCTGAAATAGTTTTCACAGATATGTTCCATTTTCACGTTTTTGGTTTTACTGGCAACTGCAGTTGACTATTATTGCAGTGTCTCAGGGACAACAGCTGAGTAGGTCCAGACCTGATATTAGCAAATTATACTCGCACAGATATTTTTAACTTTATGACTTCTTACACAAGAATGGACACACATACCACGAAACAGGTCACTACATTTTGTCCGACTCCAAAAGAAAATCAGTCAAAACTAAGAGAAAAGTTGCACATACTTGCTGGCATTCACTTCGGCACACTGTGGACTGCAGTACTGTCCTTCTTTGAGGAAGTCACGAATTGAGCCAGGAGCACCACAGTGAACACATCTCGCTTGGGCACGAGTCAATTCATCTCCAGTTCCTGCAACGGGAACTTTTTCTGCAGTAATCTTTAAGAAATCACTACCTCACCCGCAATTCACCTGAGGCACTGGGCTTGGCAGTGGGTGGGAAGAGAAGTTGTAAAAAAACAACAGAACTACACAAACTGGGGAAACTCTGCTGTGGTGTGGAATTAATGGATGTCGTTTAAAAATCAGAAAACATGGAAATAATGTACAGTACTACAGCGAAAAAGACTGACCTTATTATATCTGGGTGAATGTATGAAGTACACAAAAAAAACAAGAGGCAGACAAAAGGAAAATCTCAATTTGTAATATTTTATACTATTTTATTGGGTGTGAATTTACAATCAACGCTTCATGATGTATCACATTCACATATTGATACTTATTGCATTTACAGTGCCTCAGGACTTTGTGAAACGACTTATTTAAGGCATGTTTTAACAATTTTATCATCAACTACTTTTAATTATGATGTAAAGGTAACGGTAAGAAAAACTGTTAACGAATTGTTATGGTAGTTGTACGTTGTGAAATTGCTGTTTATATTCTACTTTTTTAATGCACCACCCTGTACACTACACAAAAATCTAGCGCAAAAAGAAATATGCTGCTTATACGAACAAGTTCAACACCACCATCAGTTATTAACGTTGTCTTTCGACTGATCACTGGTTAATCAAAGAGGCATTCCAGTGGAAAAGCTTGCACAGGACAAATTACGCACATTGGAAACAAGAGTGATAACAGTGGACGACTGTGAATGTTCATATGCATCCGTGAAACTGGCTGAGATATGTGAGATATGCCAATGCATATCTCACTTGTTCTTGTTGCTGCCACTGACACACCTAATATAAAAATGGTGACAGCTTGGGCCATACCATTCTGACTGGATGACGATGACTTGATGCCTGACGACACGTATGATGCGCTGCTACTGCTGTGGCTGGATTGAGAAGCAGTTACGACAGCATCAGTCTTCACAATCTCAGCCACTCCACATTCCTTCATCCGAAACTACATGCATACAAATCACTCTCGGATAGATGCATACATTTTTCACACTTCCAACGCACAAGCAATTGGCTTTTTATAAAAAGGTAAAACCAAAATCATACTGAAAGTGTTTCAACAGCATTTACAGGCCAAGTTTTAAATTTTTTACCCACTTTATATCAATTTTATTTTTTTTTCAGTATTTCATTCCTTTCTTTCTTTTTACATGTTATACATTGTTAAGCGCCTTGTAATAGGCGCAAAAAATTATGTTTACTGACTGACTTAAGTTATTCCAGAGCCGATGGCTCATAGGGAAGTGCTGTTCTCCAATTCTTGGGCCTTGGCTAGACACCAAGCTAAGCGTAAAGACCTACAGATTCCTGGTTTAAACATGTCTGCCATTGGGGCAGATGTGTAGGCTTAGGGAAAGGTTGAATACTACGCAAACAGTTCTCCCACAATGCCCACCTCATCCTTGCAACATAACGATGATCTCGTAACACGCTCGCCGACGAGTTCCTCCAGTCGTCGGACCTTGAGGCCGTCTTCACCCAGCATCATCATCACTGATTAGCTGTCATACAGAATTGTCGACTGTCAGTGACAGAACTTTTCCAGTCGCCGCTGCTCATGTCTGGAACGAACTACCACGCCACGTCATGTCTACACTGTCCCACAAGTTTTCTGCATTTGTCTGAAGACTCATCTTTTCAGCCGTTCCTTTCCCGATTTTCTATAGTGCCTATGAAGTAACTTGTATTGTTATTGGACATTTTAATCGCTTTTGTTACACACTCACTTGCTTACTTACTGCTGCAGGATCATGAGTTAAGCATCAGATACCAATTTCGTACAGGATATGTACCACAAAAATCTACAATTTTCAGGTTTTGCTGGAGCACAACTCTCATATTACGGACTAGGCTCTGCTTACCATCCTAAACATATATACCAAAACTATGATGCTTAAATAATTAACAAGAAACACAACTGGTAGTTAAATGACTGGTACCTTAAGCGTATTAATGGGTAACGCATCGCTACTGTGTCTACGTTCCGCCACAGCCAGTTTCACGGCCACCAACGTGGACTGATCACCGTTGAGTCCAGATTTAGCTGTATGCAACTTGGACACGGGAGATGTATGAGTGGCGCTGCTGGCTGTAAGACGGCCATCACTGCTTGTCACACGAGAACTGTGGCTAACAGTGCTCGAAGCCATTCCAGACGCAGCAGCCGTCGATCTGACCACACCCAACTTACTGGGATTCAGCGCCTGCTTCATCTGCGCCTGGAGGTGCTGTGGGCGTGCTATGCGCAGCGGTGGAATGCTGCCAGGCTTGGTCGCCGACGAAGGGCGGAGCTGGTGGACACCGGCGGCGGTCAGCGAGGTGGACTGGCGAGGCGGTCGCAACGTCGGCGAACTGACCGGAAATGACCAGGATGTGGTCAAAGCGTGCGACTTCGGGGCTAGTCGTGCAGGTCTAACACTGGGCCACGTGCTGCGTGCTGCTGCCGCTGTGGATGCGTTCGTCGTAGCTTGCGTCCACGGAGGTTTCGTCGACGGCGGCTGCAGATGTACCTGGCGCCCACCGGACAAGTCCCTCTGGACGCTCAGTAGCCTTGGCATGGCAAGGTTCATTGGAGACGCAGTGGATGAAATTGCCGTCAGATTCATTGCACCATCGATGTCTGCACACAACCAGCGGACATGTCGCAATGTTTATGAGTAAAATTTGTCCACGGACGTCTACCCGTCAATCAATCAATTAACATGGAATTCCACGTAGCCTCCAACAAGACGCGGATGGAGCTGCAAAACGATGTGAAACAAGTACTAAATTAAGGAAAAATATAAAACAAAAACCATATTAAACAGGGGGACAAAAAGACAACATGAAATACAAAAGAACCATTTAAAATCATAATAGCAATGACGAAAAGAATCTCCCACGTAGTAGGTATTGGGGGTTTAATCAGAACTTTGCTTCTCTGGGACAGCGGCGTTTTCATTTTTACAGTTTCTTCGTCAGAAATGTCAATCACACAGCCATTCCTTTTCAATGCCTATAAGTGCAGAAAAAATCAATTTCGACTAAAGCTCGGCTGCAAACCTGGTCGCCAGAGTCAGGGCGCCCTCGTGAAAGGAGAGAGGAAGTGCAAGAGGGGAGAGCAAAAAGGAAAAGAAAATGGAAAATGTGTACAAGAATGCAGTAGCGACACCGCCAACTGTTTTTACCCCTGTGCCACAAAGTTCAGGCGAGGGACAGTTTTCCTTTGCAGGTCAACAGCCATGGGATGCCGCTCGTTGGAAGACATCTGCAATGAAACTAGTTTTAACTGAAATTCTTTTTCTGCTCTGCTTTTACCGGTGAATAGTTCTAAGATGCATTATTCAATAAATTCTCATTTATTTCCCCCATTTATGTTGTTCTTTTTCTTTCGGACAGTTGCAATGCACCTGTGTTCTTTGTGTAAAAAAGCACGAGAAATTCCTATGACGACGATGAGGACACGAGGATAAGCGAAAAGACAAAGACAATGATACGGATGAAAGGTTACAAAAAGGGTGTTATATGGGAGGTTGTACTCCCAACAGATTTTGGGGGACAAACGCCATTGAATCATCATCGTCATCATCTTCTTCAGCATCCTCATATAAATTTGTAAAGCGCCCCATACAAGTATAGGAACGTGGGCGCTTCATAAAATATGGTAAGCTAAAAAGCGGTTAAAACGTATAAGTAAATTTTTTAAATATCAATAAAAATTATTTATACTTATAACCAATAATATTAATAAAATATTTAAAAAAATATATTACCTTTACGACTATACAGCAACAGCGCTCCACCCTCTCGCTCTCCGGCCTCTCCCCAACCCCTCCACTCAATGTTATTGATTGCTGTCAGAACGCAGCAGATGCACAGAAATGATAACGAACAAACAAGGGTTAATAGTTAGAGCTAGTTAAGAGTTCACAAGTGTTCAGGTATAACATAGCCTACGTTGTATGAAATTAGTTTCTTAGCTGACTGGTCTTAGCGGGAAGCTCAAGATTATGTTTACCGTCAGCCGCGTCGCCAGCTGCAGCTGGCAATAATTTTAATGACTTTGGTGACAACAACTGACGTGCAGTTTTCCATGCAGCTGGATGTTTTAGGCGATGGGCTGTCACGATAACGATGCCCGTCGGTTTGCCCGAGTGAGAAAACATTATTACAGCAGGAGCTACTGAGAAAAGAGACGTTATTTTTTTAGCAAGAGACAGGTTTATATTCAATCAGAAGGCCACCTTAAATCCAACTATGGGGTCCGGGCAGCGCTGTGAGCTCCCCCAGCGGAGCCCCGGCCGAAATCGAAGATTTGAAATACGTACTGTCATACTGATACCAAAGGGGTTATGGTTGACTGCTGCTGAGTCAGTTCAGCAGTTTGTCAGCTGTTTGCATCTTTCAGTGCCTTTAGTGCTTCAAACTTTGCAGTACACAGCAGTCCAACAGAATTTTCATCTGGGGGGGGGGGCACCAGCCGCAACAGGGTAGGCGGCTGGCCCCAATCCCCCCGTGGCGACGCGCATGTTTACAGGATCCGCAAATTAGTTTTGCGATGTAACAGACAGACGGTGATGACAGTAGTCCGAGCAGTACGTGTTTCTTGTTTGCGATGACTTGATCAAACAAGTTCTCATCTGCTGCCGGACACAGATCCGCAAGCGACGGCAAATTAGGCGGAACAAAGCGACCTCGCTGACTTCGCCGGATGAAAGCAACGAGCCTTTATT
>Ga0056115_1001706_pt1 | contig 10707 bp, 10 predicted proteins | sample WorMetOlspDAHAB1_FD_77007 | JGI IMG/M metagenome (GOLD analysis project Ga0056115, IMG submission 77007) | Marine gutless worms symbiont microbial communities from Max Planck institute for Marine Microbiology, Germany - Olavius sp. DAHAB.1 ... | reverse complement strand
GGGACTCCGTATGAGCGCCGACAGAATGGCTGACTGCACGCAGAAACTGCAGGCGACTGTAAGCGCCGCTGTCGAATCGTGACAAACAGGATTTAATTCGCTTATCGTTCAGCATGTTCGATTCAACCGTGCTGTAGCACCACTGTTTGATCTGGTGTCGCGTTGTCCGGTCTCCTCGTGATGTTCACCCTTGCTATGTGGTCTCATGTTGCCAGGTCTCGCAATTTCAGTGCTCGCGGTCCAACTTCGTGGAACTTACTGGATCGTTACGGTTTTAGGTAGCTACTTTAAACTGAACTAGTTCAGCGCAGTACTGGCGGTTTTAGGCTGAGAACGGGGGATATAAGCCCCCAGTTTTGGCTCAGGTCCCCCACTTTTGTGGCGAAATATGACTTGTTCCATCCTGAAAGGCTACGAATAACGTTAAAATGTTACCGTACTTTTACATTTTGCTTCAGCTTTTGTGGGACTTCATCCCCCAGGCCCGTAGCAACGTATTAGCAGAGTTGCCGCCTGACGGTGACTCAATTCCCCCTGTATCAACGCCACTTAAAACGTTATTGACATTAACTCCAGATTTAACTGCGGTACCACTTAAGATTAAATCTGTTCTATAACACCCGTGCATAAAGCTATATGTCTGATTTTTGCCATTCTCTATGTTCCTTGTTGATGGCGGGTGCATATGTTAGCTCTGACTCCTCTCCTATAAAATCCTTACAAAATTACAGGTGAACATTAAAATTCTAACAGTAATTTAACGTTTTTCTTAAGCTTCTTTGTGACTTTTCAGAAAATCTTATTCTCCACCTTAGTCTGTTACTGTCTGTCGGTCTGATCTCTTGCTCTATACCGTTTACTGGATTTATTTGCTCATCGGTTTTTATGTTTTGGTTCTGTTTCTTTCTGTTTTAGTTATTCTCACGTGCGGCAACCTAAGTTGGCCAGCTCTCTGGTCAACTTTTTGGCGCACGATAAAATAGTGATTGATTGATTGACTTCATTCCCCTTGTCCCCCCTGACCTCACATCCTCACTGAGGGACCGTGTGTCCAGACTTCGTAGGCTAGAACCGCCACCTCAGCGGAGTAGAGACGCTGTATAAATGCACCGTTGACGTTGACAAGCAAGCATGTATCTGTTGGCAGCCTGGTGGAGCTGATGCAGGGTGGAACGAGCGGTCTGTCAGTATTGCGCACATTTCGACTGCTGCGGATTCTCAAGTTGGTTCGTTTCATGCCAGCGCTGCGCTATCAGCTCGTTGTGATGCTGCGTACGATGGACAACGTCGCCATGTTCTTCATCTTGCTTCTACTCTTCATCTTCATCTTCAGGTCTCAGCCTCAGTATCCATTGATTCAGTTGAGTCAAGAGATAACTGAGTGAGGTGTTTTTATCAGGTTATTTCTAAGTCAGTAAGTGAGTTACAAAAGCGATTGAAGTGTCTGACAATGACGGGCAACTTCACAGGCAATACACTGAGTCGAGAAAGCAACTGTTGTAAAGATGACTGCAGAAAACTCGAAGGGACGGTGCATATGTAACGTGCAACAGTAGTTCCTTCCAGACACGGACGTCGGCGACTAGAAAAGCTCGGTCGCCGACAGTCGACAACTGTGCACGAATGACGATCAGTGATGACGATGACGCTGAGCGAAAACAACCTCGAGTCTCGAGGTCCGAAAGCCGAATAACTGTTATGTTATTGTTCTCAACATTTAACCGTGCTGTCTTTTAATACTTCAATTTAATAATCAATTCACGTCTTACGCGATGATATAAGGATTGCATGCAGTTTAATGTACATTTTAAACAATTAAATTGGACTTTAAATAACTGTATAAAGTCGAAGGCTGAAACAGTAAGTTAATATTCAAAATAGAAGTCGTACACGTAGTAAATTTAGCATTAGAACACACTTCGCTAATATGTATTATTATCATTGGAAGGCGACTTGGGCAACTTAAAATGTTCATGAGGTCAGTTTATCCCAGTTGCTTATGTAATTTTTGCGTAGATTGTGTAAATCAACTGGGGCTAACTGACGTGATGAACATTTTAAGTTGCCAAAGTTACCTTTCAATGACAATAATACGAATTAGCGAATAGTGTTCTAATGCTAAACGTACTACGTGTGTGACTTTTATTTTGAATATCAACTTACAGTTTAAGCCTTCGACTTTATACAGTTATTTAAAATCCAATTTAATTGTTAAAAATCTACATTAAACTCCATGCAATCCTTATATCTTCGCGGATAACGTGGATTTATATGGTAAAAATGGTAGTTTTAAATGGCAGCACGGTTAAGTGTTGAGAACAACAATGTAACATTTATTCGATTTTTAAATTGTGGTATTTACTCGTGTATATGCTTGAATTAAAAATGCTGCCATTTGCATATTGTATTTGTATATGTGCATTAATTAATGAATTTCTCTTGCACACTCAATCATTCCAAGTGTTGCTGAGGACAATGAAGACGTTACATGGTCGTTTTTCAGCTATATAAGTAAGTAGTTCGTGCCCAAAAGATATGAATGTGACTGCAAAATAATGTATTTGAATTATTTTAGTATTCTGGGAATGAACCTGTTCGGATGCAAATTCTGCCAAAAAGATCCGATTATTGTGTCACCACGAGTCGAGTTGCACCAGGGTTGTAGCCGGAAAAACTTCGACAATCTCCTGTGGGCAATAATCACCGTTTTTCAGGTAAATGTGGTCGGTTGTCATTTCTGGCCGATTTTTGAATAATAGATTATGCTTTGGACAAAAGGTGATGCACAGCTGCAGCTGAGCAGTGTACGCACAAATACAGGTAAAGAAGCGATGTTCACTGGACCGTAGGCGGTGTGCTTATCTCTCAATCAGGTCCTCTAAGCCGCTGGTGAATGTAGGTTATGACGCATAGCAGTGCAACGCTAGACCTACGGTTACGGTTAGTTAGTTAGTTAAGCGTGGAAAGCTGCTGGGTCAACTGTTCCGACGGTAGAGCAGACTACACTATACCGTCTTGGTGACAGAGCATGTGCAAAACATTGTGCATGAATCGCTTGCCCATGGCTGTTCTACTCAGTGCAGCGGTGAGACTGAAAGCCAACTCATTGCTGTAGATCGATCATTATTCTGACGCTGTAACTGCTCGACTACTGTACGGGGATGTAAACGAGACCTTTTGATAAGATAAAAAAAACATATAGCGCCAGAATAAGAAATGCAGAGGAGCTGTAAGAAATTGTTCTATCGAGACCGAGACGAGACCGATTCGTTTTTCGAGATGTAACAAACGGCGCACTTTGTCAAGCTTATGACTTCAAAGTTCAAACTGCTGTCGATTATGCTGTGTTTCGTTCATTTAGTTAATAAGTATGCAACGCAGAAGCGTGGAAATAAGACCTGGATGAAATAATCATATGGCGACTAGTTGCTACTGTATAGGCACAGGCAGCGTACTCATGCACTGCTTTGCGAAAAGTAAGTTGAAGATTTGTTTTGCACAGATATTGACGCAAGAAGATTGGCACGAGGTGTTGTACATGGGAATGGCCAACACGTCTGCGTGGGCAGCGCTCTATTTCATTCTGTTGATGACCTTCGGAAATTATGTTCTGTTCAACTTGCTTGTGGCAATCTTGGTCGAAGGTTTCTCAGCTCAGGCAGAGGTTGATTCATATATTGCATTTCTTATTCAAACTCATTTTGTTGTCTTTGGAAACATCAGAATCTGAGCCCATCCAAATCCAAACTGATAAAAGAAGGTTCTGCCTCCTAAGGGCTTTTGCATGCTTCCGTGTGATCCATATACAGGGTGGTCCAAAATAACGGATACCCAGTTTTATTTTTGGAATAACTTCGGTAATTCAGCACCAATTTTAACCATTCTTTCACTGTTACAAGCAGAAATTTATGGTGCGTAAACGTAAAGTTATTCCACTCACCACACCTTTATTGTGTTACCACATTACCTAGCAAAGCAAACACTACTGCTAATAACTGATTGTAACAGTGAAAGAATGGTTAAAATCGGTGTTGAATTACCGAAGTTATCCCAGAAATAAAAATGGGTATCCGTTTTTTGGACCACCCTGTAGTATGAGTGTTATATGAGTGTTTCTGGTGCAGATTTGCTGCTGTCAACAACTTATCAAATATATCTATGTTTTAAATATGTTATCATCATCGTAGTCACCATCATCATAAACATCCATCATTTGCTGTTTGCGTTTGTTGTTCTTTTATGTTGTAGGCTGTTGTAGCGTTGTATTTCTTTTTTTGCTGCAGTTATTTCTTATTCACTGAGGAACGAGTAGCTGACCGAGTGCCGTGTGATTTCGGTGAGACAGGCAGAAGCGCAGCAGAAGGACGAGGAGTGCGAAAAGTTGGCTCAGCAAATTGCAAAGAAAGTGAAAGACGTCAACTTGGACGAAGCGAAAGAGAAAGAACGCGTGCTGCAACTGTACTCGTTCAAAATGGTCGAAGAAGCTGAGAACATCAAGAACAACACGGAAAAAGGTCCGTCGCAGCCAATATGGCAGCCACATGATGCACTGTGAAAACGACTGAACCTGTAATGTCGAAACGCTTTCACAGCCTAGTATATAGCGGCGCTCTCCAGCTTAACTGAAATTTCATACGTGGGCGCAAACAACAGGCGGTTTATCAAAAAACGCGCAGTTTTCGACGAATTGGTCGTTGTATCTCGAAACGTGGTAGATAGAGGAACATGTTGTTATGATGAAGCATTAATGGAAATAATTTATGCGACTCTCAGTGAAGATCGTTTCAGCTATTATTTTTAAATTCATCATGGCAAGTGCTTAAAAGTAGAGTATACAACACACAGAACTCTACTATTGAATAAATTTTACCCCAAAACACACAACACTGAATGATCTGGACGTCATGTAAGCTAATTTTAACATTTCCTATTTGGATATGATGATTCACAGAGTATATGGGCTGTAATGTTTATGACAAAATTTTGTAACCGAGTTAAATATGGATCACAGTTACAGATTGTTGCGTCAACTAAAGGACTGTCATTAACTCAGTCAGCGGATGTACAGGCATAATTGAATATGGAAGACAAATAGGAAGTTCTAGGCCCATGAGTGTTGTATCAAATGACTATATTGTCAAATATCAACGACCTTGAATCATCTAAGTTAATTCAGTGTATTGGCTTGTATGACAAACTATGAGTTTACGTTGCAACTTATTGTTAAAATCTCGGAATGCCACGAAGCATCGCGCGGTCTCTCTTCTTGCATTATCAGGCTGAAGTGCAAGATTCCTACAATGGAGCGTCGTTAAGTAGGTGTCCTCTTGGCATTTCGTCTTATCACCTAGTTCTGTACTTGATTGCATGCTATATTTGCGGGTTATGACGTTGGTTAAGCGTGTGTTGTGCGGACGCAGAGAAGCTGATGTTGGGTTTGCCGTCAGCAGTCACAGTCATCAAGGATGTGGACGACGCATCTGCCGTTGCTGCTGCTGAAAAAACTCAAACAAGCCTGCCAGCACCACTTATCACCCACACGGCCGCCACTCCTCAAGACTCGCCGAAAGACGTCGATTCTGATCACACCAATAACAGTGAACGCAGTTCAAGCCTGCAGCTGCCATATGGCTCCGCGGTAATTAGGCCTACCGCGTCGTCATTTTGGTTATTTCTGCAGTGTTTACTATGATTACTGTTGGTGCCTTTATGTATTTTTGTTAGTTAGTCCTTAATTAAATTCAGTTTATATGCATGAGATCACACAGATCCATATCGACAAAGAGAAAAACTGTGCATACCTATAGAAAAAGCTTAAAAATCCCCCAAAGAGCAACAGATCTAAAATATAAAAATCTAGCATTAGGCACTTCAATTATTATGGACAATAGTGTCACCAACAGACTTCACACGAGAACAGAAAGCACTGGCGTACCTAGAGCAGGGGGTCATGGGGTTCAAACCCCCCCATTGAATCTTCAGAATTTGTTTTTAATTGTGTGTTTGTAAAATATACTGTCCAAGCTCTGCCTGTACTCATTAAGTCCTAAATTTTGTATGTTAAAAAGTGTATGCTAATTTCACTTTTTTTCTTCGGCTTCTGGGGGGTCGGTTCTGGGGACCCCCTGGCCCGGCCTCCTACCACGTGAATCCTCTCCATTGTATATCCTGGGACGCCTACCAGAGAAAGTATAAATGTGATGTTACACAAAACACCAAAATAGACACTTTAATACGCGGGGCTTAATTTCTTGCAGCGCCGCCGTGTTTGTTGGATGTTTCAGCCGCCGGTGTCGTCGGCGAGCAGACCAAGTCCGAGTGTGTGGTCGGCGCCCATGGTGACCGTCCTGGCAGCGACACCGAGTCACGACGCCGCGCTGCCCAACGGCTCCTCGTGTTCGCTGCACGTGCCTCGTCGGAGCGTCAGCGGCGGCGCCGGCGGCGGCGTCGTGGTGGTTCCAAACGGGTGGCGCGGAGTGCGTGCAAGGAGCGTAGTTCTTGCCGGCGGAGGACGCAGATCCAGTTCGCCGGAAGATGACAGCGCGGCACTGGTGGACAGCAGATCTGCGGACGAGGACAGCGACGGCGGAGGCGGCAGGTGCACGAAAACGGCTCAGCTCAATCACACGTACGTTTCGCCTTCGTTTCGCGCGAATTGACAATTCCATATTCGTCTTCAGTCGCCACAGTAGCAAGAAGCAAACGTTGATACAATGGTGGAATCGGCAATAATGCGTGATTGGAAACCAACAAAAATTAAGAAATAGTTTCCATCAGTACACAACTCCGGTAGTTAGGACCCGCAATGAAATATAATACGTAAAAGTCCATGTCGTTTATTGCAGAAATTACACAGAATTTAAAATGGAAAATCATTAAGTGTTTCTTAGTTATATTTGGACAGTAGATCCGCTATGTTGCTGCTGTCTTTGTGAAATTTTAGACAGGGAACGCTAAAGACATTTTTCCGCTACACACAGTAATTAACACATAGCCAACTTGGAATACCAGACAAAAATTAACGAATATTCCTGCAGGAAACTCCATTTACACACATTATGACAAACTCTATTTCACCACCATTATGCTGTCTACTCACGTGGCGTTTGGAATTAACTTTCGTCTATTTCGTAATAATTGCAAACGCACAAATGAACGATGACGACGATTTTCACGCTGTTTTTCCAGTTTGTTTGTAACTTAGTAATTGGCACTTGCGAGTCTTGCTGTCCTGCTCTCTTTTAGTATAACACTGCTTTTGTATGTATGTATGTGTGTATGATGATGATGTCGTGACAATGCTGTGTTCAGCGAGCGGTCATCGTTGACGCCTTTGAACAACCAGCTTCCACTTCCAACGCGACAGAATTCGATCAAGAGTTTCCGGTCGTTGAGCTCTCACAACGGCTACATTCAGGTCGACCAACAGGACGCCGTGTGTTCAGGCGGCGGCGGCGGCGGCGGCAGCAGCGTTCCAAGGTTGTCGCTCAACAGTCGTCAGAGTTCGTTCCGCAGCGTTGTCGGCAGCCTTCTGTTCGACGCCCAGGCGTCGCCACACACGACTGAGTACCAGCACAACGATTTGTCTCCGCCGGAACAGCTGACTGATGAGTTGAAAGACGGTTGTGAGTTGTGCGACTGTCACGGAGATGCCGACACTGAGGCGAGTTAATAACAACAATAGACTAGTGCTTTACAAATCATCTAGAACTTTAGAACTATAACACTATTAATCTGTAAAAGAAAGAAAGAAAAACGTAGAAAGATGGCGCTGGCGATTGTGTGCGGACTAGATTTGTGTAGGTGAGAAGTGATGCGTTTTTAGATGTCGTTTAAAGGTTGTGACAGATTAACACTGTCGGACGTCAACACATACTGATGTCCAGATGGATGGAACCGCGACAGAGAATGTATGCATCCTGGGCACAGCGAGTATTAGATGATCTGCAGATGACCACAGCATCCATGTCTGGGTCTGAAGCAGGTTGTTGAGTTGAGCTGACGTCGATGAACTCTGAACCTGCCAGTTAGCAGTGTCATCTAACATACCTGACTTGCTCTGTCTAAGTCAGCAGGCTGCCTGACGAGCGTTGGCTCATATCCTTCACCGCCAGTCAAACTCGTGAATGGGTAAATTAAGTGAATAAGTGGATAAATGCGTGCGTGAGGTACGTGACACACTCGTGCTGTCATTAACCAGACATGTATTTACAGCAGTTGTTTGAACATTCGAGTGTGTAACACTGTCGGAACACGGACATGTTATGGCCATAAACAGTGTGATCACAGTTGCGACTACGTTACCAACTGCTGATTATCACTGCCTTGTTGCAGCGCAGAATTATACTGCTTGCTTTGCGATGGAAACAACGGCGCATATTTGTAGTAGAGTTCGCATCTCTTGGCAATGAACATGCATGAGAAGATTGAATGCGGAATAGCAATAGCAATAGCAATAGCAATAGCTAAAGAAAAACCAGCTGCGCTCAATTCTGCTGCCATCAACGTTATTGGATATCCATGACATACCTCGTGAAAAATTGATTGTGGTCGTTGCTCTTGTTTTTTTAATGAAAAAAAACACTGAAAACCACAGGCTAGCGCCGCGTGTGGCATTGTTTTGCTGTCCAGTTTTGTATTTTTACTTTTATGTTTTATTCACCTGTTAGTTGTGATTTTTCGTCTAAATCGGTTTTTCGCCCGTTTTGTTTTGTTCAGATTGGATTCTATCGTTGTTGTCCTGAGCCAAAAGGATGCTGCAGAACTCGAATTCACTATTCTTTGTACATATTAGCTCCCACTAACAGGTTTGATGTTCGCAGAATATTTATTGATTATTACCACAGTATTTAATAATTAGAATTTTCTTACTGCTTTTGTTCTAAGAAAAATACATTAAAACCATCAGTCAAAGTGTGTTAGTCAATTCTGAAGTTACTGTGACTACATGATCTGTATAATATAACTATCAACATCATTAACATCATCATCCATATTATCATATTGTTTTTTAAGATTTTGGAAACGGGAAAATTGGCAATGTAAGCCATTAAAAAAATGCAAAAAGTAGCAGCTGTCAGTCTGTGATGCGTTTGCATGTTTTAGAGTTCGTGTGGTGTGTCAACGTGTTTCAAGTTCGAAAACGTTCGACTTTGTTATTCTATTTTTCATCGGACTTAACTGTATCACGTTGGCAATGGAGCGGCCAGATATACCGCCGCACAGCTTGGTATAACACTGTCTTTTTCGACCTATTATCAAACAAAATAAACGTGCGTACAATAAGTCGTCGTAGTATTAGAACAAGGACTTTCACGTTGTGCGTTGACAGTTGACACTGTTGGTTGAGCGAATAGAAAAAGGCGTCTGATCTGTAAAAAAAATGCATGGAACTATCTTGACATATCTGTCGCAGTTTGATTGGCCCTGATAACTCCATTGTCCTTTCGGTTAATATCCTGAGTTAATTTGTGGCAACGGTACACCAATATTTTCCAGAAAAAAAGGATCATAACGGTAAAATTAATTTACTTATGTGTGAAGAGAAAGTATTAAAATATAAGCAGGCAATAGTGGATTATGAAATATTTTAAAAGTAACTTCAATGTCAATAGTTGTGTTTTTATGTTTTTTTTGCAAACTATGATGAGATTGCTTACACAAATTGCTTGTTTTGTTGCAGGAAAGACTCTTTCTGAACATATCCAACTATGTGTTCACAGTAATTTTTCTAATGGAAATGTTAATAAAGGTAATTGAATATGTACTTATTAGTGTGATATATGATTTACTTGTTTGTATTTGTCAGTAATTTTGCTGATGTTACAGCACCGTCTTTAAAGTTGTTAAGTTACTGATGCAGAGTTATCTATTAAAAAAATCTGGCGGCGTAAATGTATATAGTGTACTGCATTGACATTAACTGCAAATTATTTCGCACATATTTTTAATCTTGTTGAGTCTTACGCTGTATAAACATGATAATGAGGTCGAGCAGTGAATCAATAAACGCCAATCTTAATTCGTATAAAGCCGACTGTTGTGGAAACTGACAGGTGCTAGCGAATGGTTTCTTGCTCGGTTCTCACTCGTATCTGCACAGCAGCTGGAACATCATGGACGGCATGCTGGTGATGCTGTCACTGTTTGACGTGGCTGTGTCTTTGTCAGCTGCGCAAGGACAACGCAATAGTCTCGGCATTCTGCGCGTTTTTCGGCTGCTACGCACTTTACGACCACTGCGGTATGCGTTTGTCTTCAGCACTTGTTCCATACGCCTTAATAGTAATAATAATAATAATGATAATAACAATGATAACGATAAATAAATCAATCTAATTTATAGCACTGTTTGCAGAGCTTTAGAAGCACTGTACGCCCCATTTCCAGGTTCTTACCAGACTTTGGCATTATGTAAAAGTAAAAAAAGTAAAGTCAAACTATTTTACAGTGCGCCCGAAAGTTGACCAGAGAGCTGGCCCACTTAGTCTGTCGCACTTAAGAAATTTCCACCGTACTGCAACGTTCACCACATCTGCCTTTACCTCGTAAGCATTCACCAGAGGGCGACACCGTTGCTCAACGGTGCCGCACTTCTAGCTAGATTACTACTCATTTACCGACTCCGAAGGGATGGAAGGCTGAGTTGGCCTAGTTGGTTGACCCATAGCGGACGCCTTACCCACAAAGTGGTCACACGTCAACCAT
>Ga0056115_1001705_pt1 | contig 10708 bp, 5 predicted proteins | sample WorMetOlspDAHAB1_FD_77007 | JGI IMG/M metagenome (GOLD analysis project Ga0056115, IMG submission 77007) | Marine gutless worms symbiont microbial communities from Max Planck institute for Marine Microbiology, Germany - Olavius sp. DAHAB.1 ... | reverse complement strand
TTATTATACTGTTTTTTATTTCATGAGATTTTTGTTCCTTCGTGTAGTTATTGCTGTATTATGCTTGCATTAAGCTTTCAATTTTGTGAAATAAAGCTTTTTAAAACTCACTTTAATTTTGGTGATCCAGCAGAAAATTAAAGGAGACAGAAACAGACAAAAAATGAGTTGGCTGTCCAAACTCCAACTGGATTTGGAATCTTCTTTTCACAGCTTTCTCATAATTAACTGTCGTTGGTGATAAAAATGATTAAAATCTTTTTATAGACAGTTAATATTAGTAGCCGCGTGCATTCGGCAGTGCATTGTAGCCACGTGCGCTGTAAACAGTTTTACCGAGACTTATTTGATTAATGTCGCATTGCTTCTACCGTATTATTATTTTATGCATTTTGTTTGTGTTCGGCAGCAGTTTGTCTGCCATAATATTCAATAACAACTTGACTGATCGACTAATTACTTACTGCTTCGACGGCACTAACCCTATTTTGAAGTTGCACATCCGTCTGGTCCAACCTTGGAAGGGTCGGGTGGAGGTTATTAATAAAATATTGCACAAAATGCTATTTGAAATGCCGGTACTTGCAAAAAACTTGAGTAATCACAATAGCACAGTTTTTATTCGTGTATACATTTGCTTCTGCAATTTGTCGCAAAATTAAGCGAAAAGCAGACTTCGGTCGATTGCAGATTTGCGTAATAGTGGGTCGGGTCGGATTCGGAGATAAATTTTGTTGGTCGGGTCAGATTGGGTCGTTTAACACGTGGGTCGGTTCGGATCAGAAACTTTGGACCTCTGTCCATATCTGCTCTGTTAACTGTGTGAATGTTAACACTGTTGCGTTTAGGTCCTGCTTGTTGTTACTGTTACGGTTGGCGGCGCGGCTCAGTGGTAAGGATGTTGGTCTTTGGCCGGTACTTTCCCTGCCCTGCGCCCGATCTATGGTTGACAGGTGACCACTTTGTGGGTAAACTCTTCGCCATAGGTCAGCCGACCAGGCCAACTCAGCCTTCCATCACTCCGAGCTGGGTAAATGAGTAGTAGTTCATATTATTGCGGGAGTGGAGACCATTATACGGTAAACAAGGGCTACGTATGGCTGTATGGCTGCAGGCCAAAGCCTCTGAGCGCGGGCTTCTTAGGCTGTAGGCTGTCTCTGTCTGTGTCGCACACCGCCGCTACAGCTGCAGTATGCGGTTTGTAGCGCTATGTAAATGCTATGCCTTTTGCCTTTTACTGTCGTCTGATAAGTGCGTTACTTATAATGCTTGTGCACTTTCGAACTAATAAATAAAGAAATAAAATAAAATGTGACAGGTACGCAGATGTCGGAGCTGTCCGACCGGTTGAACTACGACCGCGAAGTGATCCGCGTGTGGTTCTGCAACAAGCGACAGGCGCTCAAAAACACCATCAAAAAACTTCGAACTCAAGACTGACGCCGACCGGACCCGTCACAACCGAACCCCGGACGGGATCCAACCCGCCCCGCGACTACCAAAGGACCGACGACGCTCGCCCCGGTTCGGTGGCGTCGCGCTCTGTTACTCAGACTGCTGCAGCGATGTACAGGGGCGTATAAACATCGACGGACTGTTCATCTGGAGAATGTCACCGCAAAGCTACTCGGCAACATCGTTTCTTTCTGGTCTGGTCTAGTCTGAAGTTAACCGGGAGAGTGACAATGACAACGGAAAGCAGTATAAATATGTGTGCATAACAACTAACCAACCAGACACTAAATCTAACCTAACCCTAATCCTAATCCTAACCATAACGCTACTACTAAACAGCATGCGATAGTAAGCATTCGGCTAAATATAGTCACATCTCCTATACGTATCCAGATAAATTCATACGATACAATAATTATTGTTGCACTGCTTTTACTATACTCTCCGTTGTCATTGTCACTCTGCTGCGTTGAAAAGGGTAACGGCATTACTTGGGGGAGCCGGGCAGGAAATTTGCTCCTTTTTTGGGAAACACGTTAGTGGGGAGAAATCGCACTGAATAGCCAAATAAACGGACATTTCGGGGATTTTTTGCCGTTCCGCTCGTTCGTCGCCGGGTACTTTACTTCCTAGAAAGCATCCGTCGTGTCTTCGGCGATTTAATTCGATTTCCTCTGCGTTTTTCAACCAGTACCAGCCTGATAAGATTCTTCATGAGGGAAGGCATGGACGTAATTAAGTTCCCGAAAGTTATCCTATTGGCAGGGCTGCATTTTTCGTTGATGGAGGGGGTTCAAGACCGTCAGGAAAAGGTTGACTTTCCTGCCAGACGTCCCAAAATGGTCTGTGGTGAGTGTAACCCCCCTTCAAATTGTTTCACTGTTTCCGCGTATTTTCCATTCCTTCAAAGGCAGCAGTTTGTGGGTTGTTTGCACCATAGATGTGATAAACGTTTTTTTACGTTTGTCACTCAGGTTACGTGTTTACTTTTGTAAAACTTTTTAAAAAAAATTTTCGCGCTTTTTATTTCAAAAACGTTGTCAGTAGCCAAGTTTGGGCTTGGCTATGCAAAAATCTGTCGACAGTGTCATTTTTGGACTTTCCTTTTTAAAGGGACTTTTTGCATTATCGTTTGACATTTAGATAGGGCCTTCATGTTACAACTGACAGTGAGCGAAGATTATAGTTGGATTGATCGCAGATTACAGCAACTTTTTTTATCAATCGTTTACTAACTTTTTCTGCCTTTTTACGTTTTTAACGTTTTTATTTTGATCTGAACGTTTATTACATCCATGGTTTGCACTTGGAGATGTAGTGTTCACAAAAGTCTTACCATACATTCAAATATTTGAGAAATTACATCCCTGGTTACCGGCCCTTTTCGTCGTGCTATACGTTGGTGGATTATTTGTAGCCTTTACGCAATTCGGATTGGCTGAAATTGAGTAGGCTATGCGCCCCTATCGTTTCTGTACATATATCACTGCAATGAAGCGAAGGAAACGTTTTCTGCTGTGACTGATGGACGGCTGATTTATGCATTGATGTTGATATTTTGTCGGCAGTTTTCCCGCGTCGACTGGCTCAGCGCCTGATCACCTCGCCATGTTGGAGGTATACTTAATGTAGACAAAGACTGAGCTATAATGCGGAAAATCTGAATGTTAGTAGGCCACGGTTTTTCGTCTGCAAGCAACGTAGTATACGACGTTCCAGTGCAATATACCTCCGAAATGGCGACGTTCACCGTTATAGGCCGAATGACGTCACTGCCACCCCATGTATACGCGCGCTACAGTGGCACAAATTTGAAACAAAGTAAGCATTTTTGGCAAAATTACATACCAAACAAGTGCAAAATAATAAAGCTAATGCGTTACTCGCATTATTAGACTTGTTAGATATATATGAATGATGTCCCACAGCGCAGTTCTTTTTTTGTAATGTAGGCATAATCGAATTATTTCGATATTTCTTTAACTAGAAGCTACCTGTCGCGTTTAATTTTACTTTTTTAATTTTAAAATATCTGCGTAGACCTTTAATTTCATTTCGGGTGCGCAGAAAGCTTATTGGAATAGAAAAGCAATGCCCGCGTTAAGACGGCCAGTGGCAGTGTTCTCTGATCCGGGCCGGATTTTAACGGCGTCAGAAGGGAATAATTTCCTCCCTGACAGGACTCTTGCTAAAGGGGCTCTTAAACTTTTATTTACAAGATATACTAATATTTTATGGTATTAAGAAATGATAAGTGTGCGAACGCTTATAAACAGTGCGCAGATGACTTGTTTGGGAATAATTTCGTATTGTGATTTCATCCTGTAACCCAATCCTAATAATGATCCTAACCCAACCCTAAATCCCAATGAAAACCTTAACCTTATGACGAGGTCATAACCTCACAGACCCTATCTCTAAGGCAGCCCATAACTGCAAGTTGCAATATCCCGCCGTACCTGTTATAATTATCTAAAGTGACTGAAAACTGATACTTGACTGAACTTCTTTAGTTTAAATGTTGTCACTGTAGAATGCTGACGTTTACCTGTATCGTTTAAGCGGCGAGCTCTTCCTACGACTTCTTCCCCTAAATTATTGTATCCCCTCCAAGATCTGAATCCGGCCCCGCTTGTCGGTCGCGAAATCGAATCGTCTGCGACTTATTATTATAGTTTTATAGAGATTTCGTTTGCGCGACGCCCGGTTTTTTGGACCCCCGCGCCGTTTATTTTACGAACTGATACAGCAACCGGACGTTCATCGTTCTGTGTACAGCTCCATCGTCGTATTGCTGCTGCTGCTGCGTCGGTCGTAAAAAATTGATCGATATTGTACAATATTGCAGCGTATTGTGTGAAGGCTGGTGACGTTTTGTGGCCCGAATTTCCACGACGTTATTCACGCAAAATGTCCCCCGACATTGCGGTAATCGTAATAAGGAGTAACCTCAGACCTCAGCCTAAAGTAAAGCGTAACCCTTAGCCTTACAAACGTCACACCTTACTAACCGTTACCCAATTCCTGACCCTAACTTTCACCCGCAATTAAATGACTTAAGCCTCACACCGGCAATATGGCGATTAGCGGTTGTTTGCATGTATTGTGTTTGCGGGGGGGGGGGGCATAACCGTTTTGGTGAAAATACGTCCGCAGAATGTCGTTACGGTAGAATGGGCTGACCTTTACCTTTATAGTGGGTTGTTTTGTGTGCTGTTGTTACTCTCGAGCTTTTGTATATGTGGGTGCAAAATTACAACTAAATAAGTTGCTTAATAAATAGTAACCTTTAAACCTATACTATCCTGAACATTAAAAACCATTACCCCTTCCCTGACCCTAACTTAATCGTATATAAGGTTAAAAAACCAAACTAGCAATATGGTTTCCAACGGTTGTACATCTTTAGGGGACATAGTCGTGTCGTGAAAATTCGTCCCCGTGGGACTATAGCGATAACATGGTCGTTGTTTCCTGATTCATAGATCTACTGCATTAGGCTTTATTTATTATTTCTCCAGAAATTCGGGAATATACGTATGCGAATTAGTTCGCACGTGACATAATTATTTATTTGTATATTGTGAACATGAGCAACACGGACTATTGTTCGATTCCGTCTTCCCGCCCATTCGTTGAGCAGACGACCAAAAATGATTGTCTAACTAACTAATTCATAAGCGTAATTAGCTAAACGTATAATTAGCGTGTATTTTTGTGTTAATGTGCAATTTGTCCACGATGTCAATTTGTTGTTTCTATTTTGCAGATTTTTCGTCGTTTTAGTTTTGTTTGTCCGCTTTTTGTTTTTCTATAATATCATGTCGCGTTAGGTTCATATATCTGCATGACAATATTATATATTATGACCGAGTCATCGATAACTTATTACATTTTACTGTGTGTTTATTTTATTGTCGTTTAATTTATTATTTATTTCGTTATTTTGCTTAGGAATATATTAGTGTAGCGCGCTGTGTTGTTTGTGTAATGATTTGCCCACTGTGTTCAGTATTCGTCACTGTATATATATATGCATATAACGATCAATGCATTGTAATTATTGAAATATAATTTACACAAGTTACTTAAGTAATACATGCGCTGTTTTTACCAGTATTGGGTTGTTTTGTATATAATGCGAAATGTTAAGTCGTTTAAAAAAACTTCTTTAGTCAATGCGAACAACTTTATGGAAGTGTATAGCATTAATTGCACAACGCCTTAAATTGCGTTTGGTGACTTTGAGTCTTTATTTAGATTCTAAATTATATTACAGAATATAATGACTTCGGTTTTACCGAAGACGGAAATAGCTGTAACCGAGCTAGTATTCTGTAAGTTAAGGAGAATGAATTCGTTTCGACATGAACAAAGCCGACTTTCTCTAGTATTCCAATATTGCGGAATTTTTACGAGCCACCATATGCTTTCGAAGCGGAATTCGAAAAATAAGCGGCGACTTTACGTTGTCAATCGGTACGAATATCGCAGTCTAATCCACGGAAAACTGGATATAATGTCATACCAACTACGTAATTTGCATTAAAGTTACAGGGTGGCCCAATAAAAAGTAAACCACTTACCGTATTATCATTAAATCCCATTAAAAATCGTTAATGAGGCTAGACTTTTCGTTTGAGTGTAAAAGAAGCACCAGAATATTATAACTCGGTAGTAGATATTGTATGCGTGACCTAATTTATGACGTCATCAATTACTGTGTTTGAAGCTGCGATATGGATAAGATAAGTGTAGGCTATATGATAAAATCGCAATTGACAGCATGAAAACAGATAACAGATTGAAATAAAAAAACGTTTACTCGATTTTCCATCTTAAAAAGGTTTAGGAATGGAATTCATATCTTAAGAAGGCGAAATGTTGAAAGAAGGAGCGCTGACATCATTTACGTTACATGACGCATATCGCAGTTTTGCGCCTCACGCACAATACAAAGTTAGGTTCAGCATAAAAATTTTAATACCAATAACATAATAACATTATAGTCCGTATTGACACCAATTTGACGAAAAATAGAATCTTGTTGGCAGGCTTCTATACGACTTAGTGATGAAATCTGCTGTTGTTTGATTTTTTCTGGGCCACCCTGTATATCGAGTTATCCGAGCGTGACTGGACCACGACGCGTGCAAGTGAAACAAGTTTCAAAAGTGCCGATCGATTTTTATGTCACGTTGCAATGTCGCTGAGTGCGCGCAGCGTTCGAGAAAACGAAGTGCGACAGCTCAGATCACGTTAAAAGCCACTTGTTTGAACTTTGAACGAAACCTGTAAAATCGTAAAATCGGCTTAAATGTTATTTCGTTTTTGTTTCGGTTTGAACTTCGTTTATGAACGATAACTGGAAATTTACGCCATAATTAAGGTGCTCGCTGCTAGTTGCAACGCTAACGTTGGCAAACGGTTAGTTCAGGCCACTCGGCGGAGTTGTGCTCTCATTTTCAAGCAATCTGAAATAAACTTTTTCTTTAAGTATGTCAGTTAAAATACGTAAGATACTAAACATTGTTCAGGTGTTTGAAATTGGAAAAACCTAAAATAAGCATTCTCGTACACTGCGTGCGAAAGTGATTTCGCTATTCTCATAATCGTCATCAGTCGTGAGTTTTCATAACCTCCTTTACACTTTACGCAAGAATAATAAAATGGGAGCCACACATTACACTGCATGGTCTGATCGAAAATGGATTACGACTCGTTAACTCATTACAGGGTGTATTATCGAACACAAAGCCAGCCGAACATTGTACAGTAATAGGTTCAATTCAAAGTGGTCGTTGTTTTCTGGTTTATTGGCTTGCTGCATTAGTCCCTTGACGCTTCCGAGTTTAGGCTCAGCTCGAACTTCTACATCTTGTCTAAAAAACTGAACTAGGAAATCAAAGTTTTGTTTTCACAAGGTATAACAGCTACGAGTTTAAGGTATGGTGAATATTGCTATATTATATCTTTAAAAAATCCATTCTGTCTGTAACACTACAATTGGCAAATTGGTTAAGATGTGACTGCGTTATAACCACATTTCCCAGTTCAGTTACTTTTAGACACGGAGTAGATGAATAAGCCGGGAAGCATCATCGCGCCCACCGCTTTCACTCAGTGCGAAAAAGTTTCTTCGTCGTTTAGTGATGATAATGATGATAATAGTAATAATTATAATACAAAAGTGATAACGTGGAGACGCTTGTGAAACGACACGCGCCTCGTTGTTCTGAGCTCGCTGGAGCTTCTGAATGGTGTTGGGTGGAGTGCCGTGCAGCACGGAGTTGCAGTAGTCGATTCTCAAGAGAATCAGGCTGCATGTGAGCGTCTGTGCCGTGTCAGCGTCAGTAGATTGCATATGTGGACTATTTATTATATACATCATATTCCAATTTTCTGTGTTTACGTTGTCGATCAGCGGTTCATTTTTCTAATTTTTTCATCCTCAGGAACCCGTACAGGTTACCGAGACGTGACAGGCTTTCTATTATTCTATGGCACCTTGGGGGAAGAGGGGCGTCGCCTGAAAAGTTGTAGGCTTGTTTTCTTATACATTTATACACGCACATGCCATTCAAATATTTGGTTAAACCTGTCACTACGCTTCCGAATGTATTCATTTGTTTATTTTCCATGCATAGGCCTATAGCCTATATTTCTTGTGCAGCAAAACCCGGCTACAACTTTCCCAGGCGCCGCCCCGCCCTTATCCTCCGCGACGCCGTCCATACCGTGAAATATAACGTCTCTACTCAGACAACAATAGCAAACCTATAACGTTTCACATTCGGTGCAGGCAATCGGCATTATCCAGTTTCGTCACGCATCGTGTGTTACCCAAGTGCGATTCCTTTCACAGTATAAAACAGGAGCAGCATCAATGAAACTTGCGTCACAGTGAGCATTAACAGGTCGGAGGAGGAGTTTCGATTGCAATGTACTGGCTTGTTGTTCTGGTCGCCACATTCGGTAAGGACAACGCACGCATGCATTCGCCGGAAACTTAAACCACCGTCACTTTTGCCAATATTTCAGTTAGGGGGCGAATGAATGATTAGGGTTTAACTTCTTAGCCGACATATAATGGGTCATTTTGTGGTATCGGGGTTCACCCGTTACAGTTTTTGGAATGAAATGTACACGAATATCGTGGCGGAGTTTCTGCAAGTAGCGAAATTTTTTTCGCCTATCGTAATTAGTAATGAAAGAAGTCGATCTCAAAGAAAATATCTTCGCTGTTTGAAATTTAAAGCTTTCGGAAAACGTAATCTGCCTAAAAGTCATTTTGCTCCTACCAAAAACGTTTTACTAGATGAAGGGAGCGTGCGTGGTTGTAAAAAATACATTGTCTAACCGAACTTAATGCGAGAAAAGCTTCTTCATAAAGGTTACGATATTGATAAAACATTAATAATAATAGAAGAGACTAAGGCGCTTCTTTAGACTTACTCTACACAGCGTGTGAAAACCGTTTATCCGAAACCGAATGCTGTCTTCACTCAGCTTTTAGAGCAGCATGTTAGCGTGATTATTATGCATCCAGTTTTGACCAATTTGTCACTGTCACTAATTTGTCGTCAACGTTGGTCGAAAATTTAACCAGAGAGTTTGCTAACGTAGTCCGACGCACGTGACGAATGGGAAAATCTAAAAAAAAGCAATACAGAAATAAAAATTAAAAAATAAAAATCAATGCGCATAAAAGTCTGAGACAGTCAGACAGAAACAGACTAGTGTGGAACATTTGGAGGAAGAGATTTTCTGAATAGGTAAGTTTAAGCTCACAGTGGAACAGTGATGAAGTGATGGACGCTGATAGCAGTGTGAAGTGTGTTTGAACGGCAGATCTCTGCATTTTCACTACAGTGTACACATGGCAATTCCTCAGTACCTTTATACTGTATAATACAACTCCGCATGTTTTATTGCATTGCATTTATGTTTATAGATTTATGGCCTTTTCTGTCTTTGTCTCTTAGTTACGTTGTGCCAACTTGCAGCTATACAGTTTAGTACATTATAGATGAATGAATGCTCTGAGTTGACTGCGCAGAGCTTACGCCGATGCGTCGGAATACGTTGTGCATTTGCACCAAAATTGTATGATCTCCGCGTTGAAGTGACTATAATTATGAGTGGTGCAGCTTTATTTTTTAGTGAGCATAATATCAGGTCGCCGTGTCATACGGAAACTTACTGTGAAACGATTAAATCGTAAGCTAAAAGCGTGATATCTGAAAAAAATCTTATGCAAGATGGCATATGTTGAGGGGTGAAATTCCACACAAAACAGTCTGCGGGCTACAGTATGTCCGTAAGTCACTAAAGATGTGCACTGTTTCCCAGTTGCTTATCAATTTTTTACTAATTTGGCACTTTTTTTCTGACTACGTTTAAACATCGCTCCGAAAACTTTTAAGGTAAATAGCTAGTCAATATCAAATTCAAATTCAATGTTAATGTGTCGATTTGTATAGGTATCTCCGGCGCCCCCCCCCCCTAATGCGGTATGTGTGCTATTACCGTGCGAACAAAATGTCTAGCAGGCGCTCGAAGGCAGCTTCGGTGCCGTTAGGGTTGCGGACAGGGTCCGGTAGACTGTTCCGGGCGGACGGACCAACAATGGCAAAAGCCCGGAGGCTGTACGTGTTGATTCGGTGACGTGGCACGTGCAGTAGATTTCTCTCAACGGAACTGAGACGTCTCTGGCTGAAGCCGGTGTTAAGAAGTTGCGAAATCTTTTCCGAAATTTCAGCCGAAACAGTCGGCGTATATTTAATCGGACAAAGTCTTGTGCAATGTTCCGCTAACAGTTCTGACGTCCTTGCAGGTTGCGTGGCGCAGTGCGTGATCAGTACTGAGTTCAAGCGATGTTACGATGACGCCAGCATTTGTTTCTGGACCGACGAATCGGTACTCACACAGTTTGAGGCTCAGGCAGCTTGTCGACAACGCGACTTATTTCTGCCGCGCGTGACGGACAGCGTCGTTCGTTCCAAGTTAGCAGAGTTTCGAGCTAACGCAAGTCATTCTGTGGCACTGGCCAGTTACGGTTTCTGGATCGACGTCACAGCAGTTAGTTCGAACACCTTTCAGTGGATTGACGGCTCACCACTCGCAGGTTTGTCCTGTGGAGATGCACGATGAAATGTTTCGCTGGGAAATATTTAAAAATTTCATGATTTTTTTTCTATATTTCAAGATTTATTTATGAAGCATTTACGAAACTTTTAATTTTCGTTGTTGA
>Ga0056115_1001704_pt1 | contig 10708 bp, 9 predicted proteins | sample WorMetOlspDAHAB1_FD_77007 | JGI IMG/M metagenome (GOLD analysis project Ga0056115, IMG submission 77007) | Marine gutless worms symbiont microbial communities from Max Planck institute for Marine Microbiology, Germany - Olavius sp. DAHAB.1 ... | reverse complement strand
TCACAAATTAGGTCATACATAGAGTATTTAATACGAACATATAATATTCTTGTGCTCATTTTATAATCAAAATTGGTGAAAAATCTAGCCTGGTTTACGATTTTTAATACGATTTAATGATGATTGTCGATAATGGCTTACTTTTTTTGGGCCACCGTATATACTAGTCAGTCACCCTGTATAGGCTACCTACAAAGTTAGTTCACTATAAACATATCCTTTGCCAACGGTCACATTAAGTCCATTAAGCCTGGTTGCATTTGCTCAAACATTATATCAATAAGTCTGTCTGTCATTCAGAATCAACCTTACAGTACTGAAGGCACGCTCAGTGCATGCAGATGTTTCTGGTATTATCAAGTGTGATTCCTGTATCTTGTACAGGTTTGGTAGGTATGACTTACTGCCATTCCAGAAACTGTGCACACTTATGCTATAGGTGAGAATAAAGTGGACATCATGCATTTATATGTATATGGAGGCATAAATTATGATGTCAGGTAATTGTGCAACTAATTGTGAATTTCAATTACAATTAGTGCATTTGCAATTACAGTTACAATTAGGTAAAAATTCTTATCTAATTAATTACAATTACAATTACCTCAACAAGTAATTAATTAGCTAACAATTGCAATTAGTTTTTACAATTACCCATCACTGCTGGCTGGAGCATTTCCTCACAGTAGTGATTGGCTTCAGGCTTTACCAGTCATGACATGCGATCTTCGGCTATCTGATGAGGCCATTCTGGTGGCTGTTCCACATTCCTATCTATGCAAATCACTGACTCAGAGGCTCCATGGCATAGTCTGCAAGCAGGCAGCAAGACATCATGCATGGAATGATATGGTTGCATGACTGGTCGGCGACAACATCAACTCCCCAGCGGCACACTGATGATCGATGGTACAGCTGTTTCCGCGTCGTCATCTGTCCTCGACCTCAGACTACATATTGACGCCAATCTGGTGATGTGGACTCATGTTCAGAAAAACTGCGTCGTGTTGTTTCGCCGTCCTGCGTGTTGCGTCAAATTCGTCGCTCAGTGCCGCAGCCTATGTTCCAGTCACTGGTGGCCACTCTGGTAAACTCACAACTAGAGTACGGCAATGGCCTATCGTATGTGTTGTTTGCAGTCAGTCCTCAACGCAGCCACGTGGCTGATTTTCAACTTGCGTTGCTCCGACCGTGTCTCTGACGCCCTCGTCAGCCTTCACTGGCTGCATGTTCCTGAGCACATAGGTCCAAAGTTGCCGTCCTGGTTGCTCATTCCATACAGTAGCTGGAATACCAGTCACAAAGGAACCAGTGGGTCTGACTAGACTGGACGGCAAAAGGCCAGATGGCATAGCATTGATACCTGGCAAGGAGGAAAACCTGTGACTGGGACGTCACCATGTTCAGCACACTGGCAGCTTCATATTTTCATGACCTGCTCGTTCTGCTGGCGCCTCGGCACACCTCACTGCCAGTCCTAGAGGCAAAATGTACGGCCGGGCCTTATCAACTTGTATATTTTCCACCATCTCAATCGAATCCCATGGTGCATTCAGTTCATATGCCATCTCCTTCCTCACCACTTTGGGCGAATACTTGACTGGTACTCCAGCAACTTGCACAAGATGGCGTATTTGTTCCAAAGACTCTTGGTTATCACACAGCAATTCAATACAGTTTTAATACAAGCGAGCTTCGTTTCTGCCAATGAAGAATTGGACCTCTAGCCATTCCAACTTTTGTTTTTTGCTTCGTGATGTTAGTCCTCGGGGTTGTTACTACTGAACGCCCAAAAAAATAATATTACATAGTGGCCTTTATCCACACAAAGCTTTGTGAACTTCTCAAAGCAGAGATGCTAAACATCCCTGGTTAGGGTAGCCTGCCTTGGTCTTGGTAAGTCAGTAAAATGCTTAGATAAAGGAGAGATATGTGTAATGAAGTTGATGTAAGCAGGAAACATCCAATGGTATGTCTTATTCAGTGTCTGATATTTAGAATATTTATTTCGCTGTTATTTGTTACATTCTAGCATTTAGACTTTCATAATCGTTGTTCCGTTAACAGTGCTGTTACACTTGTTGACGAACTTAACAATTATTACATATAATGCAGTTGGTCATCTGTGGTGTTCTCTTTGCAACTGTCCAGTGAAAACAAATTTGCTGTGGAATTCTCACGTTCAAGGAAGAACACACAGAGAGGTACATACAATTGTGATTACTTGGTTTATTACTTTAACACTATGAAGTTAAATATTATTTGATAACTGTGATAAGTGTCATAATATTTAAAGTTTGAAATCTGTGGCGTTGAGCTTTGTCTTATTTTTCTGTGCATACACACTGTTTTAATAACCTATGTGATGTGTCTTGGTTAACTGGTTTCCATCTAACTGGTTAACTGGTTATCGAGGTTTTTCCTTTTTTTCTGTTCTACGCATTTTTCTTTGACGGGCCAAAACTTTGTATCCTTTGCATCTTCCCAACTTCCCCTGCTGCACTCCGTCAGTTTGATCCAGTGAATGTGGATGATTTGGTCTCGGCTATTCATGCGCTTTCAAACAACAACAGATTTACCGTGAGAAAATTCAAAGTTGATAAAGGTTACTGATCGATCTACAGCTAATAGGTGAAGTCATTGATAGAAAAATAGCAAATATTAATGTTCAAAACAATATATAGACAGCAACGACGTTCGAGCTGCTGAGCATTCATGCTGCCGTCGGACAATTTTCATCAGTCATCGCCGTCGTCTACAGACCTGGCTCTTCAGCCGTGCAGCAGAGATTCTTTGACGAACTCGCTGCAGTTCTTGATTGTCTCGCAGTCTATCAGATACCGATCTATGTTGTCAACGACTTCAATATTCGGCTCGATCGTACCGACGACGTGAATGCTGATCATTTTCTCCGGTTGGTGGACTGCTAAGGGGTCGTGCTCCAAGGGCTGCCAGACAAGTCATCAGCTGACTATCCACTACCGACCACCTACAGTACTTGGTCTGACGTGATTGTGCCATTTGTTGTTGAATTATTCAACCGCACATTGGCTGCAGGCCATTTTCCTGCCTGCTTCAAAGAGCATTTATCAGTCCTGTCATCAAGAAGGAGGGTCATGACGCTGCTGATGTCCGTTCATATCGTCCGATTTCCAATTTGCCAGTGCTGTGTAAGCTGCTGGAGCGTCTCATAGTACAACAGCTGATGGATTACTTGACCTTAGCCAACCTCCTGCCGCAGCTACAGTCTGGTTTCAGACAATGCCATTCAATGGAAACTGCTGCGCTAAAAGTTCTGTCCAACATTCTTCAGGCTGTCGACCCTGGTGATGTGGCTGCTCTGGTCCTCCTGGACCTGTCAGCCGCATTCGACATGGTGGATCATGACATCCTTCTGCAACACCTGTCACTAACCTACGGCATCAGCAATGCTGCCCATGCATGGCTCCGGTCCTTCCTATCCTGTCGGTCTCAGTACATGCTCTGTGTGTAACGTTCTGCAGGATCGGTGCTGGGAGCACTCCTGTTTGTTCTGTACACTTCTGGCCGCATCTCACTGATCGAAAGCCATGGTCTGTCACCACACCTCTACGCCGACAACACACAGGTGTACGGCTATTGTCGGCCTCCGCTGTTAGAGAACTTTCAACGTCGATATGTGAGTGCACGGCTGCTGTCGCCAGCTGGATGAGGTCCAACAGGCTACAGCTGAACGCCGATAAAACGGAAGTTTTTTGGTGCACGACTGGTTGGCTACCCCAGCGGCACACTGACGATCGCTGGTACAGCTATTTCCGCGTCGTCATCCGTCCGTGACCTCAGAATGCATATTGACGCTGATCTGGTGATGAGGACGCATGTTCAGAAACTGTGTCGCTTTGCTTTGCCGTCCTGCATCAGATGCGCCAAATTCGTCGCTCAGTGCCGCAGCCTATGTTCCAGTCACTGGTGGTCACTGGTAAATTCATGACTAGAGTACAGCAACGGCGCCTTGATAGGCCTCCCGGCCTATCGTACGCGTCAGTCGTCGACGCAGCCGCGCGGCTGATTTTCAACTTGCGTCGCTCCAACCGAGTCTGACGCCCTCGTCAACCTTCACTGGCTGCATGCTCCACCACTGTGAGCCATCGTACCTTGGCCCATTCACCTATATTGCCGACCTTCCAAGTCGCCAAGGGCTTCGCTGTTCCTGCAGCAACTGCCTCGTTCAGCCTCCGGTTCACCATTCCACTGTTGGCAGCCGAGCATTTTCGCTTGCTAACCCTCAGGTATGGAACTGCCTGACACCAGAGGTAACGTCAGCACCGTCCCTGGCGACCTTCCGCACTCGACTCAAGACGTTCCTGTTCACGGATTTATATCCTGACATTCGACTGATCTGACATTTTGTATCTACAAACTGTCTATAGTGGACCTAGCAGTGTTTTAAGTACTTAGGCCACTCTAAAAAATCATGATTGATCGATTGATGGATGGATCGATGGATTCATTGATTCATTCATTGATTGATTTTAATGGCTTATCATTCTGTATGATGTAGTTTACAATTTTTCAAAATAAATCCAGAAAATGTTGATTTTGGGAGGAAAGCTGAATGTCGATTTGTTTGTGAATGCCTGGAAAATTAGTTGCAATTTCATGAAAGTTGCTATACTGATAAAAATTTTAGAACGATTTATTAAAGGGATCTCACGAATATTGGTCGTGAATTGTGAGTTTGTGCTGGCTTCAGTTTTAATAAAGTTTTATCAGACCTTGTTTAAATTTCCTATTTAATTACTTTACGATTTTAATCATGTATATCATTCAAGACATAGATGTCAATAAATGTGTGAATGTAGAATATCATGAAATTAGGCAGTGGCTCGGAAGGCACAGAGGCATTATATGTGCCTGAAAAGCGACAAATGGACGACAGAGATGGAAACTTGAAGAAATGCTTAAAAGGTAACTTTTATTTATTAAAGCTTATTATTATTAAAGCTATTAAAGCTTTAAAAATTTATTTGCATTTCAAATGAAGCAGGTCAATAATTTGATTATTATTATCTAGTTTTGTATACCAGTAGACGATTCTACATGTAACTGTAGCTGAAAATTACTCGATGCAGTACTTGATTTCTAATGGGTATGAAAACTAGTGTAGATTGCGCCTTTGGTACTAAACAGCAAACAAAAAGTAACAACTGTGCAAGTTCGGTTGTATCAATTATCCTACGAGACACAAAAGTAAGCATCTTGGCACTTGGAATTTCGTCATTAATATGCTGTAGTCTTTGTGTAATGCATTACCAACCAATTCTTTGTTCCTGGCGGGCCTATTTTGCTTTTTGTTAATTTGCATAAAATTTGAGAGTTCTTAGATCACCAGTTTGCATATTCTGGTCATATGTAAGCAGGGTTGGCATGGTCAGTTTTACCCATTTTGTAAAACTGGGTAAAACCAATATAAGCCACACTAATCATTGTCATTTGACTATAAGATACTGTTTGACATTAATCAATTAATCAAAGTTAATTTATAGAGATTTGTAAATTATGTAAGTTTGCATGGTCTTAAACAGATTGTATGTTGTTAACAAACAATTTGGACTGACTGTTTTTAGAAAATGCCTGAAGACTTATCTCTTCAGTCACTGCTGATTCCCTGTAGTGCCTGCACAGTGACTTTGTAATTTCAGACACTGTAATTTATCTTTTACTTACTTCCAAATATTATTCAGTTATTTAACATTTGGCAACATAACACACTCTGAATATATATTGAGTGTATACTGAATGTCTGATTGGTTATTGTGGTGCAGTTGCTGATGCTGATATTCATGGTGATAAGTCGCATGTACAGCAAGCCTCAGTAGCCAGTGCTGATTTGCAACTGCCATCTGGTACTTGATATTTCTTAAGATTTTCTGAACTTTGACTTGTAACTTAGTATGGTTGGTATAAATACTTACTCATTTGCTTACTAATTAATCTACAGTAGCTAGAGGTTAAGAAGGACTTTTGAGTAAAATGAAAAATTACTAGGAAATGGATATTGAACTGATGAAAAGAAACGTGAAATTATTATTATTATTATTGTTGTTGTTATTATTATTAGAAATGAATTTGATTTAGGTAGCACTGTCGCATTGCTGCTGCAGGACCACCTTACTGTTACTGTCATGAAATACTGTCATGAAAGGTAGGATGAAAGGAAAAATAACATTAGTAAGGCAAACACTGAGAATAATGGTAGATATGTTGGAACATTTACTCTCATGATGAAATGGACATAGATAGAGCAAAGCAAGCCAACGTGCTGGAGCTAACTTTTGAGAAAACTGGCTGCAATGTGTAGGCAATGGCTGCAAATCATAGTGACAACTTCTACAAAAAAAGCAATTGGCTGTTTGACAGATAATTTTATGTTCTTTCAAGCTGCGCCATTTGTGCAAAAAACTAAGATTCAAAATAGGCAAGTGCACTAAACACCGTTTTTCCTTTTGCCAAAACAATTAATTTATAACCTACAATAAAAATTGGAACCATCCGACATACTTATTGAATTATGCATAACGAATCATACTTAGGCAGTTTGTGGGTTGGTTGAGAGGGCATTTATAAAGGTTAACAACTGAATGTGGGTTAGTTCTTTCAGCCAAAATCTACTAGCAACCCCTCCCATGCATATTTTTCCGCTAACTCAAATTTTGTTTACTTTGTGGGTTTGTTCCCTTTGCCATCACTGTGTGAAATAAAAGCCTGAAAACTAACATGAATGGAGAAAGTCACGAATATGCTTCAGTCAGAATACTAGAGAAGAAACAGAATAAGAAATGGTTAATGTGGTAGAAAGGAAATACTGCATTTTTTTAATTCAGTGCAAATTGTGTAGATTTCTTTGATACTGTGGTTGAACCAGAAGCTTCTGCATCAACATTTGCCATTGCAGAACAGTTACCAGAAGGATTCTTTGATGATCCTAAACAGGATGCAAAGGTGATTTGATTTGAATTCTATACTGTACGGTTTTTTTCCGACTTGTGTTTTATTACCGCAAATGTACAATGAATGTGTGTGCTAGGCCTGTGTAGGTACATCATTCTTGCTACCTAATTTGACCTGACATTTCCTTATACCTAGCCCATAGTGATGATGACACATACCCATGGTCCCATACCCATATCACTACGTACAAGCTGTTAGCCATTGGCCAAGTCAATGGGGGTGGGTGATTTTCGACCCCCACAGCTCCAAGACAACTCAACCGATTTTTGTGAAACTTGAAATATGTAACTACCTCCCAGACAGTACCCCACGGAAAATGTTATGGTCTACGTCAACGTAGGTGGTATGGGCAAATAGTAAATGTGCAAATGAAAGTTTTTTTTATTATTTTTGCTTCTTCAGCGGGGCCACAAGTCGCATCTCACACCCCATAAACAGTACGTCATTATACGTCGTTCTGACTTTTGGGGGGTCAGAAAGTTGAAATTTGATCCTTTAACCCTAAAAAACGTAATGATTGGGACTTTAAGCTGGCAGTCAATGGAAAATGTAGTCTCCTAACTCTGGAAAGGTAAGTTGTATCTGCTTCAAATCGCACACGGGTTGACATGTGACATGGCTCCAAGATCAAAGTTCAAGGTCACGTAAAGTAAGGAGCAAAATTTGCTATACTCAGTAATGGGTTGACATACGAACTTCATTATTGACGTTAACTTGACGACCTCCCCCTCCAATCAATCGAGCACATAATGGTTACCCGTGGCTACGCCGATTGCCTAGCAATGGGGCCAGGAAATCTGCGCGTTATGACCATGTATTTCAATAACACAAGAGCCTATGAACTTCAAAATATCAAATATCAAAACAGGCATATATTCAGCACAATGTCCTGGTCACGTGTCCTAAATTTATGGTCAAACGTCAAGGTAACACAGTCATATAATGTATACAACTAAACTATGCGATATCTCAGTACACGGTGGTCATATAAACTTCATACTTGCATGATAATGTGAGGGCCCACCCCCAACTAGTGGGACATAAAATGGTTGTTCTTGCAGTGTCATTTGCCTAGCAACTGGATCAGGAAATCTGTGCTTTATGACAGCATATTCCAGTAGTTCAAACAGATATGAACTTGAAGGTAGTCAGATGTGTTCAACACTTGCTCCTGGTCATGTAACCCAAATTAGGCATCAAAGGTCAAAGGTCAAGGTCGTGGGATCATATTGCACATACTGATAAAACATGTCATAAAGTCTGTACTTGGTGGTCATATCAACTTCATGCTTGAGTGGCCCAACCCAATCTTGTGAGGCCCAAACTGGTTGCCATGGCAACGCACTTACACAATGTCATTGATTATTGTAAATTATGAAAGACACAGTATTATATAGGACGAAAACTATACAGTCTACCAAATGTTGTATAAGCCCATGCTCTAAAACAGCAATATATTCTGTATATTATTATCATTATTTATTGTTAACCACAAGGGCTGCAGAAAGGCGATTTTGGCTGTCTCTGTGAGGACGACAGGCTTACATGGATGGGCTTACTCCTATCGATGCGTGCTCTGTATGAAGACATGAACACCAGTTTTTGGCGGGACGAGATTGCAGCAAGCAAGGGCGACTCCAGCAAGCTATGGCGGACGTTCAAGGGTGTACTAGGTGACGCACCTCCTGCTGACACTGATGTACATACGGCCGACGACTTTGCTACGTTCTTCAACGACAAGGTCGACGCCATTCGAGCATCTACTGCTGCGATGCCTCTGTACGATGTGCCACACAGGACCACGACGACCATGACGGAGTGGAGAGATGTAACCAGAGACGAAGTCGATAAGCTCATCAGCTCTCCACAGTTGGATCTGGTGCCAACCTGGCTAGTCAAGGACATGTGTGGACTGCTGGCACCTTTCCTTTCCATGTTGTTCAACAAATCCCTTACCACTGGCTGCTGTCAATTCAAGGAAGCTGTTGTTGGACCGCTCCTGAAGAAATCCGGGCTTGATGCCAGTGAACAGAAGAACTATAGACCTGTGTCGAACTTACCATGTCTCCAAATTGCTGGAGAAGGTCGTTCAAGTTCGTATCTTCGACGGCAACAGATTGATGCCGAAGATGCAGTCTGCGTATCGAAAGTTTCACAGCACTGAAACGGCGGCAACAAAGGTGTTTAACGACTTGGTGTTAGTACCGGACGGCAGTAAAATGTCAGCCTTGTGCCTTCTCTACCTTACCGCCGCCTTTGATACTGTGGACCACGAACTGCTGTTACTCCGACTGGAGCGACAGTTCGGGCTGTATGATATCGTACTGGACTGGTTTAGGTCGTACCTTTCAGGCAGAACGTTCTGTCGTTTTTGGCGGCAGCAAATCACATACTGTTTACATTTTCTGCTCGGTACCTCAAGGCACAGTTTTGGGTCTGCTGCTGTTCATTATGTGTGTACATAATGACCTTGCGTACATTGTGGACCAGCATGGTGTATTTTTACATGCGTTTGCTGACGACACACAGATGTATTTACACTGTCATCGCGACGACCTGCAGTCTGCTGCCACTCAGCTGGAACTGTGTATTTCCGAGGTTGGCCAGTCGCCAATCCCCGCAAACTCAACACAGATAAGACTGAGCTGATATGGACCGGATCGAAGGCCAGTCTTCCGGCACTACAACTTGGTCACGACTCCATAGCGGCCAGTGACCATGTTCGTTTGCTGAGAGCAACGATCTCATCCGATCTCAGTCTTGACCAACACGTCGCCAACGTCAACGATACCGGCTTCTACTAGTTAGGGCACGTCCGACGCATCCGGCGCTCACTGGACATGGACTCGGCCACAACACTGGTACACGCATTCATATCGTCGCTTGTTGACTATTGCAATATATGTTGTTGGCAGGTGCGCCGAAAGTGGTGACTTGACAGGTTGCAACCGGTACTGAATGCTGCTGCTCGTGTGGTCTCCAGTACTCACAAGTACGGCCGAGGTTTTTCGCGGCTCCTGCACTCAGAGCTTCATTGGCTTGATGTGCCAGAAAGAGTTCAGTACAAACTTTAGAGTCGCAATGTATAGTTGCTTGCACAGCCAATCACCGCGGTACCTCGCAGATCTTTGTGTACCAGTGTCCAACGTCTTAGCACGACAACATCTTCGATCCACTACTCGGCATCTCTTGGTGGTTCCGCGATGCCGGCTCAGCACACTCGGTCCACGGGCCTTCTCTATGGCCGGCCCATCGCTTTGGAACTCTTTACCAGATAGCTTGAGAGGTCCAGATCTTGGCTGGGACAACTTCAGACGTCTGCTGAAGACGCATCTATTTACACTGTGCATTTAGCGTATTAGAGATGTTTCAGGACGACACGCTCTACAAATTGACATACTTGCTTACTTACAAGGGTAGCACACACTACATCTATATACATACACGCATACAGTTAAAAGTACAGAATAATAATACAATAATAGTGAAATGAAATCTAAAACTCGTCTATCTGTGCAAATGTCGACCAAATTGATTCCTTTATGTTGCCAACAGACTGCAGCGGAGACAAAATACTACAAACACTACTAACAGCAATAAATGTAAAAAAACTTAAGAGTTTAAAACAGTGTTTAACGGTGACACGGCCTACATCACACAACTAAAACAGCAAAAATCAAAAAGGTGCTATTACTTTGGCAGCACGTCGCCATAATGT
>Ga0056115_1001703_pt1 | contig 10711 bp, 11 predicted proteins | sample WorMetOlspDAHAB1_FD_77007 | JGI IMG/M metagenome (GOLD analysis project Ga0056115, IMG submission 77007) | Marine gutless worms symbiont microbial communities from Max Planck institute for Marine Microbiology, Germany - Olavius sp. DAHAB.1 ... | reverse complement strand
TTTCGTAACGCCTTGAAAGTCCGCCTAATTTCATTTTTAAGCCATTATTCGGAAAGCTTGCTAACACCTTGTTTTAGCATTAAAAATTGTCATCAGCCTTTTTTTGGTATATAGGCCTGAAACATATAGAAATCCAATAATAATTCCAAAGGTTCTTACATTCGATCGGGTTTGATTTAAATGTGGTCGCATCGCTATATTATCGATAATTTCCCGCCTCTTGGGGAGAAGATTTCCTTAAAATCTAAATTTGTAAGAATTTGAGTTTTTAGGAAAATTAGGTTATTATATAAGAACTTCGGTTTGAGTCAACCACTATCCCGGACTTGGTGCAGGATGATTTGCGTATACCTGCCTTTGGCGTGGCTGCGCAGCGCGACTCGGCAGGCGGACGAAATATTAACACGTCAGCGTGATACGTTGAACTTGACATCCCGCCGCGGCGGATTTTGTTTGACCAGAATTTTATCGCGATATATGAACTTTTATCTATGACTTCACTTAAATCATCGCATCACCGTCGCAAAAGCGATCGGCGGTCACGCCTTGACCGCAGATGGATAAAATCGCACTATCAAGGAGAGGATAGGCGCAGCGGCAAGGACCGCCGGTCGGGAATCGAATTCAGAGGCTTGAATAGATACCTGCCGGTACCGGAAGATTCCGAATCTAAAAAAATGGTCGATTTGGAAAATCTGCTGGTGTCGAATACTATTCAGCTGGAAGCCGTCACCCACCTGCTGCTCGAAAAGGGACTCCTTGACGAAGAAGAATTGTTGGCCATTATGAATACAGTTCAAACGGAATATCAGAACAACCAGACCTAAGCATTCCCCACAATCCCAAATTCCTTTGATCTTGGTCGGAAATTCGAGCTTTCCGATAAAATGATCAGAACTGCTGTATTGCAGTTTTTTAAATCAGACTAATATTAATATCTGAATTTTGCCGGTAATGCAGTCAACGATCATTGAACAATATAAGGAGAAAAATTATGAACGATAGAGCCAAAGCCATGGTTCTGGCTTCCTTTGCGGCCGATGCGCTTGCCCTCGGAGTTCACTGGATATACAACACCAACGTTATCGATAAAAAGTGGGGACGCGTGGAAGAATATATTAAGCCGGAAAGGCCTACCTTCCATCCCTCCAAAGGTCTTGGCGAATTTACCCATTATGGCGACCAGACCCTGGTGCTGTTAGAATCGATTGCCGCGAGTTCCGGTTTTGATATAAATAATTTTGCAGATAAGTGGCACCAATTTATGAAATCCTATGAAGGGTATATAGACGGGGCCACCAAAGCCACCCTTGAAAATATTAACGCCGGCAAACAACCGACCGGGGCCGGATCAGATTCGGACGACTTTGCCGGTGCCGCTCGAATTGCACCGCTGGTCTACAGCTATCGCGACGACATAGCGAATTTGATGGACAGTGCCGGAGCCCAGGCCGCGGTAACCCACAACCATCAAGAAGTGATTGACACCGCAGCATTTTTTGGCAGCGTGGCCATTAATGTGTTAAACGGAAATCGGCCATTAAATGCGATCCAGCTGACCCTGGAGGAGCGATTTAACCGGAAGCCGTATTCAACATGGGTTGAGGATTGAATAAAAAGCGCTGAAGAAGATACCCGTCAGGCAATGCTGGATCTGGGACAGATGTGTGAAATCCAAGCCGCCTTTCCCTGTGTAATTCACCTAATCGCCAAGTACGAAGATAATCTGAAGGAAGGGTTGATAGAAAATGCCATGGCCGGAGGTGACTCGGCGGGTCGCGGCCTGACCGTCGGAATGGTTCTGGGCGCTCACCTGGGAATAGATGCGATACCGCCAAAATGGCTCTCCGATCTCAAAGCCTACCAGAAAATTGTTGATTTGCTGGACAAGATAGATCAGAAAAGGACTGAATAGAAATTATGAAGACAATTGCTACACCGATTGAAGGACTTGTTATTATCGAACCCCAGGTATTCGGGGACAACCGTGGTTTTTTCTTAGAAACCCATCATCAGCAGAGATACCGGGAGTGCGGTATCGAATGCCGGTTCGTCCAGGATAATCTTTCGTTTTCTGCAAAAGGAACCCTCAGAGGACTCCATTTTCAAATTGCCACCCCCCAGGCCAAGCTGGTTCAAGCCCTGAGCGGTGAAATATTTGATGTGGCGGTGGACATACGGCCGGATTCGACCACATTTGGCAAGTGGTTCGGAATCCGATTATCGGAACAAAATAAATACCAGCTGTTCATTCCGGAAGGTTTCGCGCACGGATTTTGTGTGGTCAGTGACAGCGCCCATTTTTCTTATAAATGTTCAAATTATTATGATCCGCAAGATGAAGGCGGTATCCTTTGGTCGGATCCGACCCTTGCGATCGACTGGCCCCTGATAAACCCGATATTATCAGAAAAAGACAGCCAGCTACCGCACCTGGCCGACCTCACGCCGGACAGCTTGTCTCGGAGACAGGGGGCTAGCTTATGAAAACACTCGTTTTCGGTGCCGCAGGACAATTGGGATATGAACTTATGCGTCAAGGCAAAGCGCTGAACCTGGACATCCAGGGGGTTGATCTTCCGCAAACCGACATAACCGATCCGAGGCAGGTCACCGGTGTTTTTGCCGATAATCGACCGTTGCTGGCAATTAACGCCGCGGCTTATACCAATGTTGATGGTGCGGAATCCGAACCTGAAATGGCCATGGCAATCAACAAGGATGGTCCCGCGAATATTGCTCGGGCCTGCGCTGAAAACAAAATTCCGCTCATTCATATATCAACCGATTATGTATTTGATGGCAAAAAAGGAACCCCTTACCAGGAAACAGATCCAGTTTCTCCGATCGGGGTTTATGGACGGAGTAAAGCCGAAGGCGAATCGTCCTTAAGATCTGTGATCGGTGAGCATATCATCTTGCGCACCGCCTGGCTGTATGGTTCTCACGGCCATAATTTCGTAAAAACCATTATGAAACTTGCCCGGGAAAAGGATGAAATCCGGGTAGTTTCCGATCAGTATGGCTCCCCCACCAGTGCGGCGGACCTGGCTGAAACGATTTTGAGTATTGCTAAGATTATTCGACAGAATTCAGCAATTGGCTGGGGAACATACCACTATAGCGGAAAGGGAATCATATCCTGGCATGAATTTGCCCAGGCCATAGTTGACCTATGCCGGCGTCACGTGAAGGTAAAGACAACTCGGGTTGATCCCATAAAAACCGTTGATTATCCCACTCGCGTCGAGCGGCCGTCTTATTCGGCCCTTGATTGCACGCTGATCAATAAACACTTCGGGATATCCCCCAAAGCCTGGCTGGACAGCCTAGCTATTACTGTCCACGAACTTCTCACATCCTCCGATGGTTTGCCGCAGGACTGAAATCGAGCCCGCCGGCCACCCAAACCGGCGTTTCGTTCTACAAGTTTATCCGCCGCATTCAAACGGATTCACTGGAGACTACCCAGGCCGCGACGCGTTTGGACACACTCCGAATGCCAATTGCTAAAGTTAGCCATAACCTGCCTAATTATATAGAGATCAAGATGGAACTGTACTATAATTTCTTGATTTTTTTCAAATTTCATTCTAATATATAAAAAGTATTGAGGCTAAAACCTCAAAAATTGATATCCGGTAAAAGCAGCAAAAATATTCAAAGAAGATCAGCTGCAGGCATCGCAAACCGTGGGGTTGAAATTGGACTAACTATCGGTTTCACTGCTTCAATCCAGATGCCTAAGCCGGCTACCTCAAACGCTGTTTCTTCTAATTATTCCGCCCTTAAAAACTGAAATGACAGATTGAAACTTATGGAATCAATTCCTGATAATCATACTCCGGTGCTGGTTGTCGACGACGACGAAGGGCTTCTGTTAAGTATAAAAGCAACGTTGGTCAGTTCCGGATTGCCGGAACCGGCTCTGGTCTCGGACAGCCGCAATGTCATGGTCTTGATGCGAGAGCATCATTTCCAACTTGTCCTGTTAGATCTGATGATGCCCCACCTAAACGGCATCGAGGTCTTGAAAAAAATCAAAGGTGAGTTTCCGGATTCAGAATGTGTGGTCGTCAGCGCCAATGATGAGGTTGCCACCGCAGTTGAGGCCATGAGCCTGGGAGCATCCGACTATTTAGTAAAACCGCTTAACAGTGAAAAATTGATTGCGATAGTAAATCGCAGCCTTGAGAAATATAACCTACAGGATGAATTGGCGCGATTCGGCGGAAAGAAAGTTTTCTCCGAATTAAAAAATCCGAAGGCTTTCGCAGATATGGTTGCCGAGGATGAATCCATGGCGCTGGTTTTTCACCAGGTTGAAGCCGTCGCGAGGACGGACTACAGCGTTGTGATTAACGGCGAATCCGGTACCGGCAAAGAAATGCTGGCCCGGGTCATTCACCGGCTCAGCAATCGCTCGAATGCGCCCTTTTTTGCGGTTAATATGGCCTCATTTAGCAAAACCATATTTGAGGATGAATTTTTTGGTCACGCCAAAGGTGCCTACACCGATGCCTCGAGCGACCGGCGAGGTTTTTTTGAAGCAGCTCAAGGCGGAACACTTTTTCTGGACGAAATCACGGAACTGGAACCGTCTCTGCAGGCAAAGCTCTTAAGAGTTATCGAGGAACGCGAATTTTATCGATTGGGCAGCACCGAAATCAGAAATGTCGATGTCCGTATCATTGCGGCAACCAATCGTGACATCAATGAAGAAATAATTAAAAACCACTTCCGGGCAGATTTGTTTTACCGCATTAATATGTATAACATTAAGATTCCCCCGTTAAGAGAGCGAAAGGATGATATTCTCCCGTTGGCCAAGCATTTTCTTAAGGTCCATACCCGGGCGAACGGAAAAAAAATACAGAGTTTAGCTCCGAATCTAGCTCAACGGCTCCTGGAATCATCATTTTTGGGCAATGTCAGGGAACTCGAAAATATAATTGCCGGAGCCGTTTTGCTGGAACGGGGAAAGACGTTGACCCTGGCTTCGGCATGTAACCTATTGCCATATAATGGGCCGGAACGACGCAAAAATGTGGAATTACTCACCCTGGATGAGCTTGAAAGGCGCCACATCAGACGCGTTCTCGAAATTACGAATGGCAACCGACCTAAAGCAGCAAAAATACTGGGAATTAATGTATCAACCGTATACCGAAAATTAGAAAAATATAATTTGGTCGAAAATTATTGAGAGGGAGAAGGTATGTCAGATGGCTTGGATGTTATTGTTTTAGATGACGATCCAGGTATTTGTGAGGTCATCACTGAGTTGATCGAAAGTTTTTATACCTGGGGCAAGGTACAATATTTTTCGAATCCGGCTGAAGCCATAGATTTTTGCCTGAATCGGGATATTGGTGTCGCAATCTTCGTGGTTGACGTATTCCTCGGAGGCCTGAGTGGATTTTATTTTTTGGATGCCATCGAACAAAAGTATCCCACTGCCCATGAAGATACGATCATCATCAGTGGGAAAGCCAGCGATGACGTCGTTAACATGTGTCTGGCCTCGAATGTAAACTACCTGTTGGAGAAACCGTTAAAACCGTATGCACTGCAACTGGCGGTGCGTGCAATAACGGGCAAATACCTGGATTTTGCAAAAAAACTTTGGCAAGACCAGCGGTTTGCAGAAAATGTAGCCCGGCTCTAGCCTGACTACCAAAAGAGTCTCCGTTAGTAAAAGAGATTTGAGGCAACCTCGGGGCCGCGCCCCAACCCGTCAAAAGCCACTAGGTGAGCGACTTCAGTTTTGGGATCCGGGTCTCACGGATTAGATTACCTTCCGAGGCTATCAAAACGCTATGAAAGATGCAGAAAAAATTCAAGGAAACGCGCTGGTGCAGCTCTTAACAGAGCTGCAATTGAATGATACACCGCTGAAGATGGTGTTGTCGAATGACGATGACGTTCAGTTAACGTATATCTCTGATATTCGCAAACGAAAAAGAGCTCTTCATTTTCGGGTCAACTCCCCTGATGGCTACCGGAAGTTAGACCAAAATCAAAACCAATCGCGCCTGAAATTTGAATTTACCGATCGAGAAAATATCAAGTATGCTTTTGAAACCAGCACCTGGGACCTTTCCCGCGAAATGATCTGGGTCAGATTGCCGGAATTTGCCAATCGCTATCAACGACGCAAACTTTTCAGACTGGCAGCACCTCACGGTACCCACCTATATTTCAAAGTCAAAGACATACGCTATAAGCTGCTCGTCATTAATATCAGTTTGGGCGGAACCCTCGGCGTCATGGTCAGTTTGACGAAGCAAATGGAACAGGAATTGAAACCGTACACTTCGAAAAAGCTGGAAAATGCCGAGTTGTCATTTCCTCCCAAGGACCACCAAAAGGCCGAGGCCATTGTAAAGATTAAGAAATGTCAAATAATCAGACATGAGAGAAGTCCGGCAACCGGGAAATTTCAATGTGCTATTGAATTTAAGGAAATCAGCGAAGCAGAGCAGAAAAAGTTAACAGATCTCTTTTACAAATGGCAACGAAATTACCTGCGTAAGAGGAAAATCATGCGGGCCTAGAAAAAGCACTTATTTATAGCAAAACCAGGATATATAAAGGGCACGAGTAGATCAAGTATGCTTTGGCCGAGATATGCTGGAGTGAAGGAGTATTGGAGTGTTGATAAAAAGACCTCATTCCTCCATCTTTTACTCCAGTAATCCAGCACTCCAATATCCCGATATTTATTGAGCTGGAAATTGCTGTGCTGCACCGCCAAATTTTAGCGATGGATCCAATAGATTAACCTGTCTTCCCTCCTCACACTTTAAGTGTCATTCCTTCCCGGGCGAAAATTATCTCTAAATCTTTATCCGCCTGTCGGCGACATAGTCTTTTTGAGATATCATCAATTTGTAAATCCGTACGTAACGGGTCATGGTGGAAAATAACCAGCCGTTTTACGCCTGCCCGTCGAGCTGCTGCAATCGCATATTCAATAGGTGAGTGTCCCCAGCCTTTTTTCCCGGAATCATATTCGGCTGCGGTATATTGTCCGTCATGAATCAACAAATCGGCATCATGAAAAAATGCCTCCATCCTGGAATTTTCCTCCCACGCGGCGCGATTACCCTCCACTGCAAGCAGTTCATCATATGATGGGTCAGCCGGATTCTCGCTGAACACATTATAAAACGGTTCGGTGTCATAGGCCGTGCAAATGGTGCAACCCTGATATTCTATGCGGTAACCCAGTGCCAGCAACGAATGATTCAGGTATTTGGCAACCAGGCTAATCCCATCGCCAAGATCGTAGATCCCTTCCTTGAGATCGATATACTCAATTTTTGCCGCCAATTCTTCCTGTCGAACCGGAAAGTAGCGGTAAGACATCTGGTCACCGATAACATCTTTTAGCGGAACATCTTCACCGGTACTGGGGCCGTATATTTTTAACTGTGTCTCGGCAAAGTACATTGGTGCAAAAAAGGGCAGCCCCAGTATATGATCCAGATGAGTGTGAGTTAAATAAATCTCAGTGCTGATATTTTTGTCGGCTTGATGGTCTGTGATCAGAAAATCACCCAGGTTGCGAATGCCGGAGCCGGCATCGATAATGATCAGTCGATTGTGATCTTTTATCCTAAACCGCAATTCCAGACAGACCGTATTTCCACCATATTTGACGGTTTCCGATCCCGGAGTCGGGATGGTCCCCCTGACTCCCCAAAATTTTATTTCAATCGCGCTATCCACCTCGGACAACCTCCAGAAAAAATTTTGCTCGCTCGATTTCGCAGGGGACAGTATCTTGTATATCGGCCAACATCTTGGAACCCACAGCTAATTCACGCAATAATGCCATCATTTTTGGATGATCGACAAAACGATCACCTGCATTGCCGATGTTGAGTTGAAGGGACAACTGATTGGCCAGTTCAACGGTGGATACAAACTCCCTATTTTTATCCGAACTGTCGTTTGGATTGTGATGGTATGATATGGATTCCAACAGGGTTGTTCCCAGATGCCATTTTTCGGCAATCAGGTTCCCCACGGCCCCATGATCAATTCTCAGAAATTTGGCTTCGTTCTCGTATAATGCATTTTGATCGCCAGCCACATTTTCGCAGATCCGATAGTATTCTTTAGGAAATAGCATATATAAGGGAAGTTTTCCAAGATCATGCAAAAGACCGGCAACAAAATATTCTTCCTGCCCGGCTATCGGCAACCCTTTTAGGGCAGCCATCGATTTGGCAACGACACCGACACATAATGAGTGTCGCCAAAAATCATCAGTCGTGAACGATTGACAGGAACTCCTGCCATTTAAACTACATAGAATCGTAAAACTAAGAACAAGGTTTTTGACCGTATTCACCCCAAGCATGATAATTGCCCGGGTAAGGGAGGAGATGGGTTTGCCCAGCGAATAATAGGCTGAATTAATAAGTCTCAATACCCGGCCGGTGAGAACCGGGTCCAATGAGATGACTCGTTTGAGATCGTTGGCAGAGGCTAATGGATCATTGCAGGTCTCCAACACTTTGACAAAGGTCGTCGACAGGCTGGGCATTTTGACGATATAGGCCTTGATTTTGTTAAAATATCTATCCCGGTTTAAGTGGATATCGTTCATTTACTATGGTTCGCTACTTTTACCTGGAAATCAGAGGAGATCCCAACACCAGAAAAGCATTGGCGGGTTCGCGCAACAGATGCACAGACACACGGATTTTCCTTGGACTTTCCCGGTCAGTTTTTATCGATATAATACAGTCTTCCTTAACATCCGGTTCGCCCAGAGCCAGTTTCCGAATAGCCTCGATGACTTTGGGCAAGGAGTCCGCATGCACAATTTTTTCAATGCCCATCCCGATGAGTTTCTCCGTCGCAACGTTGCATAATTCAGCACAACTGGCATTCCCGCCCCACAAATATAAGTCTTTAAACACAGCTGCCGGCAGCTCAATCTGATGGATAAACTGAATTCGATGCAATATCGTTTCTATATAATACCGGCAGGTGTTGCAGTCTGAACATCCCAGCAACCCACTGTCTTTGACCGTAAAGCAGGCCTGCAATTGATTTGTAAATGCAATACACCCACGGCATCCCAACCCATGATCGGTGCCTTCCCAGAACTGCCAGCAGTTTTGATAACTTTTAAAAATGGGCCCACTGTTGTTCCCCTTCAACAATTCGAGTGGAATCTCTTGACCGCTGGATTTGATAAAAAACAAAAGATCTTCAACCGGAATGGTGTAATTCCTCCCCTGCCGGGTGGCATGAAGTTTCTTTGATCGAATCCAGTAGCCGACGGTGGTGCGTCCCACCCGGCAAAGGGCAGCCGCCTCGGAGACTGACAATGATTTTTGCGGTCCTGTCATAAAACTGATTGCTCCGCTCTAAAAAATAACGATTTCATGGGAAATTAAAATATGTTCGAACTTTTGAATTTATCAGAACTTTGTTGACGCTACCCCGGCGGTTAAATTAACTATTTTATATATCGGTCTTTCAGCGGAAAACTGAACCAATTTAATCGGCATTTTCATCATGTTTTACCAGTTGAAAAAAAATTGAACCAGTCGGAGCGATACCATACAAAAACTGCCTAGCTGTCGGATATTTGACGGAAATATTGCCCAAAACCAGATATTACAGATATAATCGGTTATATTGCATCAACGCTATTTCCTTAACAAATCAATTTTAACATATCGATATTAATGTAGATTTTGTTAAATTCGATATAGTCTACGTCAACCAAACCCGCTATTTTGGTCAATTGGCACAACAATTGCTTTAATAAACGGCAAAAGGAATGAAGTTTCCTCCTTTCCTTCATTCCCACCTCCGACTAACCCTGTTAGGTACCCCCCCTAACAGGGTTTTTTTTTCAAATATCATTGGTCTAATCGCCGCAGCTTGTTCGATCTAAAAAAAGAACCCAGCAGCCTTATTACCCACTGTATTTATTTAATAATTGGTTGGAAATTCACTCCCGAACAATGTTCCAAGGCTGTCGCCGATCGGAAACGAATTCCTGCTTTCAGGACCCCAAGGCTCAGAATCCGGCTAGTCGATTGAGGAGAAAATCGGGTCATTGGAATGCATACTTAAAGCCGACGATTATCCATTCCAATACAGGAGAGTGTCGAAAAATTGGCAGTCGGATGGAAACTGGTTATGATTTCTTGTTTTTGGGCTTAAAGGCGAGGCAGTTTTTTCCTTGCATAGCGCGGCGGACCTCAACCAACGGCAATCGGCGGCTTTTAAACCCCATGGCACGACATCCATGAGGAAAATTGACTTGCCAGGTAATAAAATAGTGGATGCAATTATAACAGGCTGGAATCATATTTATGTAACCGCTCATTGCACATCGTTTGCTTGCAGGTTTAGTGCTATTGTTATCTTTGGGGAGATCTGCTTAGACCAAGATTAATTCTCCAAACTTTCGCGCAGACTCAAAACAAGTTCAACCTCACCCAGCGGCGTTTTCAATTCCTCGGAAATTTGAATGGAGGACATGCCTTTGACGGCCAGTTTGTGAATCTGTTCATGCAGCGGATCACCTCCTGATGCATCTCCGGACAGAGGCAGAATCTCCGGATCAACCGGTCGATGCAGGCCGGTTTGATTTTGCGCCATATCGTATCCCCGCCCCCCCGAATCGCTGATTGACAGCACTTTGTCCAATTTACGCTGCTCAACATCCATGGTC
>Ga0056115_1001701_pt1 | contig 10716 bp, 5 predicted proteins | sample WorMetOlspDAHAB1_FD_77007 | JGI IMG/M metagenome (GOLD analysis project Ga0056115, IMG submission 77007) | Marine gutless worms symbiont microbial communities from Max Planck institute for Marine Microbiology, Germany - Olavius sp. DAHAB.1 ... | reverse complement strand
CCTAGTAATACCGTACTGCTGGCTGTCGTTATGCACTTTTTATACCACTCTACTGCCACGCTGCTTCGCCGATGCTGCTGTAATTCGTAATTATTGGGATAATCGTACTTATTCTCAAATTTTCTTTATACCTACAGACGCCATATTGAATCACAGTGAACCGAACGTGATTTTGACCGCGCATACGACCAAAGTGAACCGAACTGAACCAAACTAAACCGAACTGCAAACGTGTTTGGCCTGCCTGTCAAAATCACGCCTTTAATATTGTTGTCGGCTGTGTCATTTTCCTCCTGTCGTAGACTATATTTTATTTGACTAATAATTCTTATTTTTGTCTTAAAATGTAGACAAAAAACCTGTCTTAATGTAAAGCAGTGTGTTTTTGGTGTTTTATTTGTGATTCAGTTACATTTTGTCGACTTCATTCCTACGCATCTCCATCTTAACTTTTAACAGTAATGTGTAACAGGTAATAATAATATCTGATAAATATCTGCAATGGCTGTATATGTTATTTGCTATGTTTATCATGTCACGCTGGTTTTATGATTGTGAAATCTGTGCTTATGAAGTCCAAGAAAATTTATTGATTACATTAATCATTGTCTCCCTGCCTGCATAAATGTGTTGATTCATACCGTGTTTTTCTCCAGTTTGCAATCTTCAGTTCAACTTGCAGTTTTGCTAAAGACTTCTTATTTTACCTGCAATTTGCTCTTGGCAATTCGCAACGCAGTAATAGAATGCCATGCGTGGATTGTGTCTTTCCTACATTCTGCATTCTCCAAAACGTAATATTTTTAACTATCTCACTTTTAACTAAACAATAAATTTTTAAGGCACGATATAGCCTTAGAAAAGCAGATGTGGTGTATTTGCAGGTAACTCTGTGATCCACATCTGAGCGATTAGTGGTCGAGTTACTGACGATAGGCGATATACATGTCCACTTCCTTCCTTCCTTCCTTCCTTATTGTGCTGAAAGTGCCATGAAACCTCAGTCAATCAATCATTCTACAGATTTGCAATATAGATTTGTTATATTTGACCTTTTTCATTTCCCATATCGTCCAGACACTTTGCGCCATATATCTAACTTAGAAAATTCATGCGTTTGTGACTGAATACTAGGCTACATGTACTTAAGTGCCTGCATTTGAAAAAAAATCACTTGATAAACAGCGCAGGTTGTTTGTTGACTTTCAGTATTGTGGTATTGTAGTGTTACATTGTACGCGCGTCAATTAAACAATGCCAGTTTGTTGCCTTGTCACTTTCTCAGTTTCCTAGTTATGCACATCACTGTTGTAATCACATACCTCTAACTCTGCTATATGCAGTTGTCAAACAACAGTGAAATTTTCCTCGAAAGGGACAACTTCGTTTCCTGACCGAGGATTTAGGAGTATGACCAAATCAGGGTTAGCTTGTGTTTAAGTATTGTGTTTAGTTGTTTAGGTTTTTTGAGTTGTGTATTTTTCCTGTGTCGTTTGCTTTTGTTTGTTAGTACATTATCCGTCTGATTGGCTGGGAAGACTTCTCTCGTGATATCTTTCGTGTCGAAGGGTTTCCCCTACAAAGACCAGATTGTAGAGCTATTTATTGTTTTTGTTTATTATATGGTATCCCAACACGTAACAATGTTTAACTTTCTCATTAATTTCACACAGCAACAACATACTTTTCAAAGGCACGATATAGGCTATTTGTAAACCCCAATTAATAGTGAATTGCATAAATGACGGACATTGTTCTAAATATTTGACTATAAAAAGAGAAAGCAACCCTCTTAAACAAAATTGCGGATATGAGAGAGATACAAAAAATGAGGCAGTCGTATCATATAATTAGCTTACGTCGTTTCTAAGTTATCGGCGTTACAGTTTATTTATTTAATGAAGTCGAAGAAAAAGTGCTGCACCGTTGGACCTCATCTATAGCCTCGCCCGTGCATATGCATTACTGCAAACAAAAACTGAACAATAAAATCCATTTCATCACCTAGTGATTTTAGCTTACAAATGTTCAATCAGCTGAGAATTACGTCGTTCAAGCTAAAGTGATAAGGCGGCACGACGTTGAAGTAGCTATAGGCTAACTAAATATTGAAGCCGTGCATCCTTGGCTACAACACAGGCATTAACGACGCCAAAAAAATTCTTACAGCTTTTTATCTCGGACCCTGAATTAAGCTGTCACTCGGCCTATATCTATTGTTTCTTTGAGGCAATCATCAGCGTTAGGATTAGGATTAGATTTAGTGTCTGGTTGGTAAGTTGTTACGCACACGTATTTGTGCGACTTTAGATTGTCACTCGATGGGTTGTCATTGTCACGGACCGTTTTGAGAATCGCGAATCTATGGTTGGTGCGTTGACTACTCTATGGTTGACATGACAATTGTAAACAAAGATGTCTTTGCGTTTATGTAATGTAATTAGACAGTCGTTGTATTTAACTATACAACAGATAGTCCAATGTCGTGGTTTCAAAGGACTTTATAATGCAGAAAATTTATATCCGAATGCCAGCTCAGATTTAGCAGTCAAGGTTAGATGTGATTCCATCGATCACATACTCCTCTGGTTATCGGCGTAAGCTGCATAGAATTTGCATTTCTGTAAGCCGTAAAGTGTGGCAGCTTTTTCTGTGCGTTTTGACTAAGGTTAAGGTGCTATCGTAGAAGTGCACGTAACTGATCCATAGAATAGATGTTAACTTGGCAGAAAAATCGCCGTCATTGAATATGTAACCTAATAATTCATCTTTTTCCAGATAATCGGTCAGCTTCAAGGAGTTGAAGGATTTGCCGATGTGGAGACGCATAATTTAAGGGAATATAAAAACAGTTAAAAGCACTGCAACGATGTGCTGGTGCGCAGGCAGTGATAAGTCATGCTGAATGATCTAATGATCTTAGGCCTCGATCGGAGCCCCTTTTTGAAGTCGGGCTCTAAAAGTGGTGCAAGAAGGAGCCTTTATCACATCAGATGGTGGCAAGTTCCAGTTTCTGGCCGTACGTGGAAAGAAAGAGAACTTTTTGTAATCAACTGATGTGCTGGGAACTTGAAATGCCAACTCATGTGAGTGTCGGGAGATGCGTGGTGCTGGCTTCAAGTAGTCAGAGATGTTAAGAGCCACCTGACCATGTTGTATTTTATAAGGCATGGCCAGACGCTGTTGCTTCTTCCGTTCCTCTAACGATGTCCATTGAAGAGTGTCCAACATTTTGCCGACACTAGAGGTGTTGTGGTATCGGTGTAGTACATATCTGGCTGCTCGTCTTTGCACCATTTACATCTTATCTATGCAAGATTTGGTGTAGGGATCCCAGACAGTCGAGTGTATTCCAGTACAGGCCTTACGAGATACGAAGCCGTTGTCTTCAGTGATAGAGAGCTTATTTGCAGATTTCTCCGGAGAAAGCCCAAGGTTCCATTGGCATTGTTGATGACATTGTCTACATGTTTGTTCCATGAGAAGTCTGATGTCATGGTGACACCCAGATACTTTGCAGAATCAACATAAGCATAGTCGCCAAAAACTTACCCTAACCTAACCCTACTACTTACACATAGAACAGTTTTGATATTTTGTTATTTTCAAAGTGATGATTAATGGTAGGCAAAGCTGTTCTATAGTGCCACAAGCTGCATACTGCGGCTGCATTGGGGTTGTTTATGTCATGACAGAGTGGGCGTACAGCATATAGGCCATAGGCTATACCTGCGCCCCTGACTGACCTATGACCAACCAGCCACACGCACCCTGGTCTGCTATTTAATGGTCTCCACCCCATAACTCCGTTATTTACCATCCCCGGAGGGATATGGAAGGCTGAGTTGGCTTGGTTGGTTGACCCATAGCAGACACTTTACCCACAAAGTGGTCACTTTTCAATCATAGATCAGGCATGGATCAGGGAAACTCTACCAGCCAAAGACCGATGCCGTAACGACTTAGCCACGCCGCCAACCAGCTACACCAGCAACCCAGATTAGGGTTCTGGTTAGTTTTCATACTTTGCATACAGCACATCACTAACACTTTAATAGCTATTCTATGGAATGTTTATGTGCACTTCTGCACCAGCTGGTTTAATATCACTTTTTTATTATTCCTGGTTTGACTACTACCAATACCGTAGAGCTTTTTTAGTAGAAACATGTTTCTTGATTACTTGTACTCGTGTGAAGTGAGGAAACCATCATGTACAGATAATAGCATGATTTGATGTTTATTTATGGTTGCACAAGAGCAGATTCACCAACAATTGGTTTACAGTACTTGGTGACTGACTAAGTCGCTGTACAGCGAGTGTGTGAGGTGCATCAATATTTTGATATGGTTGAACAGGGTTAACTGGCTTACAGGACAACTCGCCGACAAACCAACTCGTGGTCAGTCAAGTCGCGGACTGGATAACTCGCGGACTAGTCAACTTGCCGACAGCGAATTTTTTAAAATCATGGAATTATTACACTTTATTTGTACATTAAACCTAACCCTAATCATAACTGTAATCCTATCGAATATTGACGTCGTATGAATAGTGTAATCTGTCCAAAATAACACTTAGAGCTATTATATACTGCAAATTATAAATCAAACATTTCGGCGAGTTGACTAGTCCGCGAGTTTACCAGTCCACGACTTGACTGACCACGAGTTGGTTTGTTGGCGAGTTGTCCTATTACCATTAACTGCCACATGGTCAACTCGTCACCTGTATAAATGCAGTGGTGAACTTTTTAAGTAGTAGGGTTAGGGTTATGTTAGTTTTAGCGATAGGTGGTTATTAGACAGTGTGTATAACATCTGTTGTCGCTGTCATTCTTCCACTATTTGCTAGTGATGAATTGAATGTGTGATGAACTGACTGTATTCTGGTTGAGCAAAGGTATTTCTGGCAATAGCATACTGTTTGTGAATCATTTGTATAATGCAAGCTAAGCTAAGTTGCTGCTGCAGCTGATGACATGTGCATCGTTATCCTTTTGGTGCAATAATTTTGCTTGTAAGTGACAGATGTTTTGCACTTGTTTTAGATACCTGAGAGATCTGCTGAAGGCTTCAGTGGTTATATTGCATTGGGTACTTTTCTCTGTTTTTTTGTTAGATAACAGATTTACATGAGCACAGAAAGTACGAAGTAAGATGTAATGCTGGCTGACCAGACGATTCACCAACAACTCGCAGTCAGTCGATTCTTGCACTGGTCAGCTTGCAGACAACATAACTGGGGACTGGCGATTTGCACACTATCAGTTTTCTCAAATGTGTGGTGAAAAATTGATATTTGACAATCCGAATAATCGCTATAAAAGTGATTTCTAAAATTTGATGTAAATGAATTATGAATTGTCACATGTATGAGTTAACCAGTCTGACTTGACTGACCTTACGGTTTGGTTTGTTGGCAAATTGTCTGGATACCAGATACTGAAGTTAACTGTCAGTGGGAAGATTACAGATCAATTGCTGCATTTGTACTTATTCTCAAAAAGATGTTACATTTTTTCACAATTTCGTATCATGTATGCTGGCTTTGTGCCATTTTGTGAACTGTTTGCAAGATTTTCCAATCAGTTGCATCTATAAATTATAGTTTGGTAGTATGAGAGTAAAGATTGTTTGGCTCTGGAGACAAGTATAAGACCGTGTTACTGTCGTGTGTTTTGCAGATGAATTACAAATAAAGTATAGCAAGTCACCAGTGACAAATCGATGTACTGTCATCCCGAGAGGTATGGATTGTGTACGCTGCTGTGATAAAACTGTGCAGCTTACTGTCACTTAAATAAAATGCAAGTCTATTTAATGTACCAAACACAGCATTATTGTTAGCTTAAGTTGTAAAGAACCACTTTTCTTGGCATGTCTTTTAGTGTTGGTTGTTCAGATGCCACTTGTTTTAGTGTCACTCTTGGCAAAAGTGAAGTACTTTCAATATTTTAAGACAGGTTTTACAACTTAATATTGTAATATCTCCACTGTATGAGACCACTGACTTGAAAGTAAGGTTGTAGTAATTTGTGTGATGTACTTTTAGTTAGTATTAAAGGAAACAGTATTAATGTAAGGTATTAGCATTAGTATATGTATAAAAGCATTTGTACTTTCTGTAGTTGATACAAGTGTGGAAATACGATTTCATGTTCCTACAGTGACATGGATATCAGACAGTGTGAAGGAGAAGTTGACAGCACAAGTAAGACTTTGTTTGTCTTTTGTTAATGATATGAATCTGTGTCCAGTGTATTATGATTATTTTTCTGTTCTGTACATCATTCTTACTCTTGCATTCGTATTGCTTGAAACCTGACAGCACTTCATAGGTTCTCTTGCTTGATTTGGCTCAGTCACAAGGACACAAGGAATTGATAATGCTGTACTAAGTAATGCCAAGTGGCAATGATTTTGAGTTCGTTGTTGCATACAGGAAGCTGATCGAATCACAAAGGATGGTTACTTGATAGTTAGCTCGGACAAGACGCGGCTTCGGCTGCTGAATCAGGCTGATTGTTTGGACCGCATACGAACAATGATATTCAATGCAATTGACGACCGTCCGAAACCAGAACTAGTTGAGCATCAAGCACGGTAATGGATTTCTGCCTCACGTGACGTTTTGCATTCACTGCTATTGTGAGAGTGCATGTCCTCAATTTTGCAATTGTGTCGCTGGATGCTTTGTAGTATATTAGAATATTTGCTATAGTGGACCAATTTCTGTAATTTAGTTATTATGCAAGTACAGGGTGTGCAATACCCACCGTTGTATTGGCAGAGAATGTGTGAAATGTGGCCAAGCCAAGAAATCTACATAACTTTCAGCAGTTTAATTACTTTATTTCCTGGTTGTAGCAGCCTGAGCCACAGGTGAGGTTCTTGTACAGTACATATTAGCAAGATTGTCATTTATGTAGGATAATATATAAGGCAGACAGTTTTGTCAAGTTTGAATAATGATAATAATAATAACAGTCGTAGTAGTAGTAGTAGTATCAGCTATGGCAAAGCCATTGCGAAAGTTCACTCGGGTCACTTGAATAAATGTGGGTCGGCACCATGTGGCTGACTACGTGTAGGCCAAGCTGTATGCTGGTGAGCTGCTATAGGCCAGACATTCACCCGTTTGTATTGTTACTCGGCCATCCCACAAAGCGTGGAAGACTATATCTGCTTTGTTACATCTAAGTATGTATTTATTTGATAGCTGGTAATGCTGTAGGATGGAGAAACTGAGATCTGTGACTTTGAGACAAAGGAGAAGTGATTTTGAAGAGATTTGCAAAGTTTGAAACTGAAAGACTGATGTCGTTGCATGATGTTGTTGGTGCTGTTGTGACAGAAAATTTGCTGACGTCAGTTGTAGTTTCATGTCTCAACTTATGTTATTCTACACTGGTACATGCACCGACAGTCTGACTCGGACAGATTCATGTTAACATGTAGTTCACGGTTAATGCTATCAAGTGTAGCAGTTCAATTGACAGTAGATGGAATTTTCTCGTGCTGTGGCAGTCAATGTAGAGTGGACGTGACTAATGCTGTTACCTTGAATGAACCCATGAAATGTGTTGTTACATTTAAGCTGGATTACAAAATTATGAATTTTCTGATGACAAAGATGGAAGGTCTTTCCTCAAAAGTGCATATAATGTAATTACATCCACCAGATACACAAATACGAGGCTGATATTTAAGTGACAAGTTATTTATAGCTGATGTAAGCATGAAGAGGCATATCAATGCAGACAGCATTTATGGCAACATGTAAATGGTTGATGGCAATTCCAAAGTAGATTTTTGAAGGTTTCTAGAGGATGGCCACAAAAAGTGTTAATGTGTCAAACTACTATAATAATGTCAACTGCATGTTTAATATTCTATGCATAACAATGTATAACACCAATTATTTTGCGTGATTTGCAAAGCTGCAATATATGCCATATCAGGTAGATGATGAAATCATTCTCACATATATTATGCCTATATCAAAGATTTCAATATCACTAATAGCATCACAATAGAATATGTACTACCGACTGATATTCTAGTGTTCTGTAACTCACTAAGTTGATGAAAAAATCTAGCCTTATTGATGGGTTTTAATTACGATGATTAATGACAATTTGTGACTTACTCCGTTTTGGACCAATCTGTTATTTTCTTAAAAAGGTACCTATAAAATGTTTGTCAGACGACTACTAAGCAAATAAAATGAACAACCTCCTGAACGTCAAAACTTTGAATTGCACATTCAATATTGATGCAAAAATGCAAGATGTCACATCACATGTCAACAAGTGAAACAATGCATATACCACATTGGTAACCACTGTATATGCAGTTCAAAGGAATCCACAATTTTAATCAAGCAGAGATGACCACCTCTACTTCATCAGTGCATTCATTCATCAGACATTAGATAGAGAAAAACTACCAAAATAAAATTAATGCTGTTAAATATGCCTAAGGTTTATTTGCAACTCATTTCCAGAATTGTTTACACACAATTGGTGCAAACACTTACTTGTATGGATTCATTAGATTCATAAAACGGAGACCTACATAAGCATTTTTGTTGTTGGTCACATGGACAAACAAATACTGTATTTATAGCATGGCACTATATAATTTTCTACATAATGTGATTTGTCTACAGAGAAAATATAATCATTGGAATAAGTCGTGAGAGACACCAACTGTATAGAGCCATTATGGCAATCATCTTGCCTAACAGTGTATGAAACATTTTCGAAAAGTCATTTTTGAACCCCACAACTAACAAAACTGCAAAAAACCATCTCTGGCATCTATCTCATAAAACATAATATCACCAACTACAAAAAATGTTCACAGCACCTCACAGTCAGGAATTATTCAAATTGTCAAACGCATACACAGTACTGGTACCATCGAACAGTGCTAACTGAAAACAAGCCACTGTTAAAACATGCCACCACAAAACCAGCATACGTTATGTACACGACATACGCTCCCGAACGATTCAAGCCAGTGCAACCAACAGTCTTCGTAACTGGTCGCAATAAGAAAAACATCAGCAATTTTTTTGCGCCGCGTTTCAGTCGCTGTCTTCGCCAAAAGTTGTCCGTTTGCCTTGCGATTCGACAAGAGTGCCTTTGTTTCGCTGCTGTGCCTCGGATAAACCACCGCGACCCCCGCGCCCTCCACGACCTCCTCGGAAGCCACCTGGCACGTCACAATCACCAAAATTACAAGAAAGGATATTCCATGCTGACATTTATTGTAGCCAGCAAATACATTACTATGGTAAAAATAAATGTCATTATCAATGTCAATCATGAATTTAATATAGAGCAGAATCACAAAGCACATCTTCACTGCACTTGGTGTGTTTAAGAGCTCGCAAATAATTCTGAGTTGTGTAGTTTTATAAAACTGTCAGAATTCAGTGCTGGATCACGGACATGATTCAGTAAGGAGTTCCACAAAGTAAAAGCAGTGATCGAAAAGGCCCGGCACCCAACTGTGCTCAATATGTAACTAACAGTAAACATACCTCCTCGACCTCCCCGAAATCCGCCTCTGTCACCACCCGCGCCACGACCACCACGGAAACCCCCTCTGTCTCCTCCACGCCCTCCGCGACCACCTCCTCGAGGCGTGCCTGCAAACACAACACTCTCTACTGCATTTCTTAAACAGTCTGTAATCGGTACCAGTTTTAAGGAACAAAAACTATTAGTGTCCAATAATGACACGGGAACTACAGAATATCGGGAAAAGAACAGCTGAAAAGATGAGTCTTCAGATGATTACAGAAACTGGTAACAGTGTGATGTGGCGGATTGTTCCAGATGAATCAGCAGTGACTGGAAAAGCTTATTCACCGACTGTCAACAACTGCGCTTGACAGATGATGAGCGAAGATGACCGAGTCCCAAGGTCCGGGTGAACTTGTAAATACAAAAATAATAAATAAATAGTTGGTAATGATGGAAAAATGCCTGCATAATAGTTTTATGAGCTGTGGTGTTTAGCAACATGTAGTGAGATTATATCTCCAGCAACGTTCAAGCAGAGAGTTTACCGGTGCTTCTTAATAATGTGACCACTGGCAGCTGCAGATAATAGTAATGGTGTGCCATAGTTGCTGCATCACATAAGGTGTTAAACCAGCATGGCTAAGTTTGGGTTGCTCTGTACACAGGATACCAGTGCCTACTAATTACAGGATGTCAGCAGTATTCGCAGGCTCCTAAACGTACAGGGTAAGGCTACTTACCAACACGCATAGCCACACACCCTTTCTTCCTTTGTTAGTAGATCTCAACACAACCATTCCTTCCCCAATCCTCTGTAGTACTGAAGCTGTTACTTTTGTCATTTTGGATATTATCATCAATCTTTTTACTTACATACCAACTGATTTAGGCTGAACCTTCCTCAATCTGTATGGGGATGTACACTGGGCCCATACTATGGCTGACAATGGCATGAAAAGTGAACAAAAAACTTATTAGTTTTACGAGCAGGTTTGTTCTGCATAACCGTCTCCAAAAATTACCTAAACCGTATTGGTTGGCACATTAAACCCCAGTAACTCGCTAACTCGTTCTGCATATCTTCCATACAAATCGTTGAGCGATACAACAGCAGACAAAACACGACACACGCATGAAGCAGAAACGTACCGCCTTCGCGTGTTTCAGCAAATGTGAT
>Ga0056115_1001699_pt1 | contig 10733 bp, 8 predicted proteins | sample WorMetOlspDAHAB1_FD_77007 | JGI IMG/M metagenome (GOLD analysis project Ga0056115, IMG submission 77007) | Marine gutless worms symbiont microbial communities from Max Planck institute for Marine Microbiology, Germany - Olavius sp. DAHAB.1 ... | reverse complement strand
GCGAGACTTGTTTCACTGTTCGAGTAGATGCTCACTACAAGTTTATGTTTGATTCAGGGAGTATTATATGAGCTGCTCATCGGTTTTATGTTTGTAGTTCTATTTCTTTCTGTTTTAGTTATTGCTACGTGCGGCAGACTAAGTGGGCCAGCTCTGAGCTCTCTGGACAACGTTTGGGCGCACTATAAAATAGTGATTAATTGTGTGATTGACTGATAGATCAATTTCTAAAAGTTTTCATTGTCATTGCGTCGTCTTGTATACTGTCTACGTGTTCTATGTCGGCACGGCACCAGTGTGAAGCCAGCACGTGGCGCCACGATGCACACTTTGCAACAGTCGTCCGAGGTTGTTGCCGCGGCTGCCGTTGCCAATTCCGACGCCCCTGAAGTTGGCTCTGCTGGCACAGGCGCCTGTCTGTTCTAGTCTTCGTCCTCGCTGCTGTTGCTGTTGCTGTCGACCCGCGGCCGTAGGGACTCTGTATGAGTGCTGACAGAATGGCTGACTGCACGCAGAAACTGCAGGCGACTATAAGCGCCGCTGTTGAATTGTGACAAAACAGGATTTAATTTGCTTATCGTTCAGCACGTTCGATTTTTTCTTGGCCGACGGATGTTCAACCCCTTGCGATCTGTTTAATCTGGTGCCGCGTTGTCCAGTCTCGCGATGTCAGGTCTCGCAATTTCAGCGCCCCCAATAATAATCCAATCTATATATTGCCAGTTCCAGAGCTTCAGAGAAGCTGATAATTATTACTGATAATTTTGCCCCAGCAGTAAAGTTCCACTAAAATACACACACACACACACGCCATGTTGTTGTAACCAATCCTTCCATGCAAATAACAAAACCTGGACATCTATCGCTGCATCAGAAAAAAAGAAAATCTAAAGTGTCTGCGCAGCCTACTCTGGCGTCGGATCGACGACGGAACTTGACACACTGGAACTGTTGTCGTCAGCTTCTGAGCCGCTGGTGACGATGCCATCAACGCCGTTCGCCTTAGCTGTCCAGTCCAGGTCACCATCGTCGTCGTCGTCAACGGTGACGGGCACTGGTCTGCCCGTCGGCGGCAGAGTTCGTCGGGTAGAACGCCGCTGACCGACGCCGAAGCCACTCACCACAGAGTCACCGCTACCTATATCCGCCGACAGATACACTATACAGATGGATACTGGTCCAAATTTCTTTTAAAAAAGCTAAAAACAACATTTTTACAGCGCCTTTAGCGTCCCTGGACACAGAGGTGCTTGGCGGCGTACTGACTAGGGCGTTCTAAAAAGATGGCCTTGAAGCCGGCAGAGCGCATCCGTCTGGCCGGCGCTGCGACGGTCAACATATCGTGGAGGTGACAAAACCAACATATATTTCAAATGGTTCAACCAGACTCGACCACCAAAAACTGCATATGAGATATTCCGACCCTACGCACCTGATTACTGTCTTGACGTTTGCAGGCCTCAGAGAGACTAATATACTTACACCCGCCCAAGATGACTGACCTCGGCTGACACTGCGTACATTCCTCGTCAGTGTGACACAGACCAACTTCGGCGACAGAGCCTTCAGTGCAGCCGAAACTCGAGTCTGGAACAATCTGTCGCCGGACCTCAGACAGCTGGACTCGTCATTCAGCCGTTATAGAAAGTAACTGGAGACGTTGTTATGTGGGACCACAGCGCAGTGTGATCCTGGGGCCTGATTTACAATAATCCTAACTTTGTCGTAAGTTCCACTTATAATAAGTAGCTCATAAGTAGCACTTATTCTTTGTAAATCGAGCCCCTGTTTAGCTGCACCTTAGAAATGTTCTAACTTACTTACGTACTTACCTGTTAGTTTGGGGTTGTGCACTGGGCCCAAACTGCAGACTTGAATGAGCGAGTAGAGTTTAACGCCCAAACGAGACAATACGAGTCGGTCATTTCGGAGGCGGAAATTGCGGTCATCGTGTTAGGTGGGATCAACTATTGTCATCATCCACCAAAAAGATAAAGAAAAAAGAAAGGCGTTTCAATATTAAGATAGTCGTAACTTTTCAAGACATAGAACTGTGCAAACAGTTTTTTTTCTGCTAATACTGATGGCCAAAGTTTAGTCGATTTAAACATATGGAGTGAGCGAAGTTTATCTTCTTCTTCACAGAACTCATAGAAAGGGTCCTAACGGTAAGATGCCTGAACTGCACTGCAGTTCTTGCTTTGTTTTTGAAATCGGCACACTATAATTCAAACAAATCAAAACTAAAAATGCATATCGTACGTCAAAAAGTTAACCAGAGTGCTTCGCCAACTTAGTCTGCCGCATGTAATCAACAGGCATAACTAAAATCTAAAAAAATTAAAACTAAAACATGAAAACCAATGAGCTAGGAAATCCGGTAATCAGGACATGAGTCCGTGAGATCAGTCTGGCAGACAGAAATAGACTATGGTTGAACAAATGGAGGAAAATGTTTTCTGAATATCTATAGGTAAGTCTTATACCACTTTCCCGCCACAACCACAGAAAACTGCAAATATACCGCGAAGACCGTGAAGGAACCGTATTGACCGCAATCAAAACGTAAACCTTCCGCAAGACAACCACAGTCCGCCGACAAATTTTTTTTTACAGAACCGCAGAGAATCACGGCTTGAACCGCGCAAGCGTCAAAGTGGATCAGCTCAGGACGAAAGAGTGAAAAGTGAAAGATGGTGTTACAGTGTGTAACATGTTGAGCTGGCATGAACGATAATGATGATAACCTTCACGCCTGTGCGTCGTTCCTGGCTGATCGCCAGAAAGACTGGCTTCAAGCTGAGCAGGTTGCCTCTGCGCTTGACTGCAGCTGGACGATCGTGGCCGGACACTGACTTCGAAGCGGTCAGCAACGTCCACTCTCTGGCCATCTCTGTCATTGAAGCCGGGTCTCGTGACGTCATCGCGACTGCTCGAAATCTGCTCATCGTAAGCAAGGATGTATGTATAAGTAATCTTTCAATATATACACAGTGGCCCAAAAAACTGGCACACCTTGTTTTGCACGCCTTAACTTCGTCAAATATTGACCGATTTTCAAACCCATTCCACTGTCAGAATCAGGAGAACATTTGTAATAATAATGTCACTAAAGACCCCACCACACCTCAAGTGTGTCGCTACACTACCTCGTCAAATGTCAGTGTCTTAAAAGCAACAATTAAAAACAAGACTACTTCTGTTAGCATGTTGCTGCGTGCATTTATTTACGCCGGATGCTATGATAGGAACTGATCACAGTGCAAATCTATAACAATCCGCCAGCTTCATAAAAGTGTCGAGTGGCCAAACAGTTCCGCAGACACACAATATCGCGTAGATATTTCTTTTTGTGTAGATATTTCGTGTCTGAAGAACTGCTGGGCCGGACATAAGTTATTACTTTTCGATTGTTTGCTGTCGAAAAATCTCTGCGTCGTTCTGTTGCTCGCGCAGCTATGTCGAATTCCTCCAACAGCTCGTCAAAAGATTTGTCGATCTGGTTTAACAATCGCAACGACAATACTGACATAAACGTGCCATGGTTTTGCTACCTTGACCGAATAAACAGTACCACATGATAAAATGAGACACTACGTCACTAAGAGGAACCTTTGGTAATATAAGAAATTTAAAAAAAGAAATAAGGTGAAAACAAAACGGTGCAGAAAGACACTGGCCTGGTTGCAAAAAAGCAGTTTTAACTTTATACGTATATGTTACAAATACAGATTATCACTATTTAATTTAAACTATGATCAACTAACTGACGACATATTATCTTCATTTTAAAATTGCTGAAGATAATGCTGTTATCAATACACTATGTGGCTATTTTTTGGACATAACACTTAGCAGAAAGAGCAACCAACCAGCAATCAAATGGCGCGTTATAAAGATTAATCTCCATAGGATTTCTTAGAGAAATGACGTCTAGAATAATACCAATGATCAAGAATTGTTAAGGCAGAAAAATGCCATTGATGACAGCTGTGTATTTAGCAATTACTGCAAAGAAACTGCATAAGCACCTGTTGTATAGGTTTCCTCTGTACAGTTTGAGCCACATGGCTTACACACGGTTCGGCATTAACACTGCTTTTTGAGCAACTAGCGCCATCGGAAGAAATCGTCAAATGGTTCTCGAATTCTTTCCACATTTTCTCAATGCCGTGCAGCCGTTCGCGTTCCCTGACCGCCAGTTCCTGCTCTCTCTGACGCTCCAGTTTTTGTTGTCTGTACATATCAGCCAGGTACTTCGGCAGCTCTTCCAGATCGCAGCTGGTGATGGTGTCGCGCACAGAGGACATTTTGTCTCGAAAGTTGACCGAACTGGAATCACCTGTTCCTCTCGACTCCCTGGGACGAACGGGTAATGATGAGCTTTTCGTCATTTTCACGCACCTGTTTAGGCTTAAGTGACCGGCAACCGGCGGTAGAGTCCGACTGAAAGCTAGAGGCAGTGTTTTCCCGGAAAGGACGTCCGAATCCACGCTGTCTTTCGTGTCCATCGACGTTTCCGTCCTGCCTGGACCCTGACCTGATTCCAGACGCTGCACTACTGCTGCCTTAACGTCATCTCTGAACGTGACTGTTTTGACCGACTTGGATATCGGTGCTGAACCGCTACCGTCGTCGCCTCGAACGGGAATGATGTTCTCGGTACAGTTCCGTATCTCATCGTCGTCGATGGCATGTTCCGTCCTCGTCGACGTGTACTTCCCGCCAGCAGGTACCGCGTCACCGAAGCCAGTTCGCAATTTGAGATCCTGCAGGCTGTACGACTTTCCGAAGTCATCGTTCCACTGAGCTGCTGTCGACCGATGCCTGCTTCCAACCAACTCGGTGGTGGACTTGTAGGTCGTTGACGGATCCTCCTCGTAAACGGCGTCGTAGATCGGCGACGTGACGGAACTGTGCCGCTCCGGACGTCCAGACACCGACTGCCTCGTTGCTGACCCTCGTTGTACCCTCTCTGAGCACAGTTCGCTGCTGTCGCGAGGAAACAGAAAATCCTGCTGAGATCGGGCAAAACCGGGCAGCTGTAGTCGCGTCGTTGCTGTTCCCTTCTTGAACACCTTCATCACCACACCACCACCACCACCGTAAAAAAAACTTGTAAAGCGCCTACTACTATAATAAGAACAAGCGCTATACGAGACACAGTGAACCTTAAACCAATTGTTTAAATAGAAGTAAAATTGAATAGGAAATAAAAAAGGAATTGAAATTAAGATTAAATGAAATTAAAACAAGAATGGAGCAGGGTCAGAAATATAACATGATCTCAATCAATTAATCAATCAACCAATCTAGAAAAAATTGTATAGCACTTCCCGCAAAAAATTACGGAGGCGCTAACTGAGTTAAATATACATAAAAGAAATAAGCAAAAAATAAAAAATATATGCATGTAAAATATAGGGAAAAATTAAAACTCGAAAACTCGTTTAAATAGGAATTGTCTAAATAGGAACGGATGCGAGGAAACGACCTTCTCGCCCTCGAAGCTGTCGAGATTCGGTCGTAGGCGAACCTCTTTGAGGTTGACGATCCATGGGTTGCGAGGCTGTCTGGAAGGCGTCGAAGCTGCGGTGGCCTGGTCGTCCGAAACCCGGTTGTTTGAAGTGGTCTCGTTATTGCCGGTGGTCGTACTATGCAGCGTGATGACAGTTGCAGATCTTCGACGCTCGGGCGATTTCTCGGTGGCGACATCAGACGACGTACTGCAGACTGCTACCGTCTCTGGCGGCGTGGTTGATTGGATGGAAGTCGTCGCAATGGTCGACTCCGTGAAATGGCATGGAACAGAACTGGTTGATGTACTCACTGCCATTTTTGTCTCCGAATTAGACACGTTGCCATTTGTAGCTTCTGGCGGATTTTCGGTCGTCGACGGCGAAAAAAAGTCATCGTGATCGTCTGCAGTCAGCGTTGGGGAAGGCTTCACTTCATCGGACGACGGCGGCGCTAACGTCTCGTCGATGAGTTCATCAGCCGAATTTGTCACTGAAACGTCTTTACAGTTGGAGCGATCTCCGAAGTCCGAAGTCTGCTCTGAACTACTTTCGGTCGCCGACGGCTGCCGTTTCTTTTTCTTTTCGCGATGTTTGACGAAAATTTTCACAACAGTACCGTCGTGCGCTTCTTTAAACGACGACTTGAGCGGATCGCTCAGCCGCTTGGCGACGTCGCCACGCGGAGATGACGGACTCTCTGGTTTGTTGCTGCTAACGGTAGGAGCGCGTTTAGGGGAAGGACTGCGTGAACGTGTCAGCAGACTTTTCAGGAAAGAGATCTTGCTAACCGTTTGTTCTGTTCTACCGTCAACGCCGTCTGGCTGTTCTGAAACAGTCTGTGGCGTCGCCACCGATTTGGTCTCCTTCTTCTTCTTCTTCCTTTGCAGTTCGGATTTTGACTCGGCTTTTCTAGAAGCGTCGTTTCCGGATTTACCGATTGGAGGCTTATCCTTGTTTTGGAGCTTTCGACCTTTGCCGGTTGTGGATTCAGTCTCGTTGGAGTTGGTGTCTTCTTTTTCGAAGTATACCGTCTTCTTTTTCGGCAGCGAGCCGCTGTCTGTAACAGAGCTGCCAGCGTCCGTTGTGTGAAGACCTTCAACATCGGCGGGTGTTGTGTCACAGTTTGAACTCTGTTTCTGCGCTGGTGTTCCTTCCACAGGAGTGGCTGGCGCCGTATCGTTTTCCGGCGACATGGTCACCGTCTTCAAAGTCTCTGCTGCTGCCTCCGTCTGTGCAGACGCCGTCGATGTCTGGACGCCGTTGGACGTCGTGGTCAGTTCGCGGCCAGTGGCACTCAGTCTCTGACGACGGACATCCACCACTCGCTCGCCGACTGCCCTGCTTCTTGGAACCGTGTGCGACACCAGTCCAAGATTCGCCGACACTCCCCCGCTAGGCGCTGCGGTCGACTCAGAGCCCTTTGTCCTTGAACCGGCCGCCATCTTTGCCGCCGCCGATGAATTGATGGCTTCCTTCAGCTCCATGATGTTGTCGTAGCCGTTCCACGGCGGTTCCGACTTGGACTGGTTCGCGGTCTGGATGCAATTGTCACTGACCGCCGTCGACGGTGAGTCTTTGTGGGTTTTCGGCGTCAAAGTTTCTGTGGAGCGGGCGTCGGCGGTGTGGCCAGAAGAGATCAACTCGGACTGTTGTTCCTGCTGTTGTTTCTGCTGCTTCTGATGTTGCATCTCAACGCCACCAAGTTGAACTCGCGCGCTCGACACAAAACTCGGTCCAACAATGCGGTTCGACACCGTTCGATCGGCACAGCGGCCTCGTCGTCGAACGTTCGTCGTCCAGCCGTCGATATCACCCGTCAACATGGAGTTCGACGCCGTCTCGGTCCGAGCTGCACCGGCCGCCGCGCCGCTGTCACCGACGGCCGTCGTTCCGTCAACGTCGACAGCTCCAGAGGCAGCGGCGACATGGTTGACGCACTGATCCCGTCTGGCACGACGACGCTGTTGAGTCACTTGCTGCTGAACGTTGTCGATGTTGTCGTAGACGCCCGTTTGACTGTCGACATTTGCATCACCAACTTCATCTTCATTCACGCACTGCAGTCCAACACGCCCTCGGAATCGACTGACTGCAAGGCAAACAAACACAACAAACATCAGCTCGCAGAATCTGTTCCACAAAAAGGCCGCCTATTGTTTACTCCGACGCAATTAGCCACGTATGGTCTGTTTAAAAAAAGTGCTGACGCTGGAATAAGACATTTACTCAAAATGTGATTATACGCCGTAATATTCATTACAACCTCAGAACGCGACGCCACAAGTTATCGTTATCTGTAAAGATTGACGACAGAAACTTAGATTTTATTCAAAGAAGTTTATTAGCGGCTGTGCACCGTCGTACCTTGACCCGCTCACCTACATTGCCAACCTTCCAAGTAGCCAAGGAATTCGCTCTTCCTGCAGCGACTGCCTCGTTCAGCCTCCGGTTCACCGCTCCACTGTTGGCAGCCGAGGGTTTGTGGTTGCTGGCCCTCGGGTGTGGAACTGCCGGCCACCGGAAGTTACACCGGCACCGTCTCTGGCGACCTTCCGCACTCGACCCGAGACGCTTCTGTTTACTGAATCATATCCTGACATTCGGCTGATATTAAATCGACGCCTAAAACACTCAGTCCACTACATCTCCGAACAATATCGTTACCTGGCACATTTTTCGGCACTTCGTGGTAGTTAGAAGATAAGTTTTTCTTCAGACGGTAGGCTTCGTTGGGATGATTGAATCGGAAATAATGCGACTGGCCAACGCACACCATGCAGCCTAAACAATAAAAGCTACAGTATTTGTACGCTGAAGCCAACTTCCAACTAATATAATGGGCGTGGACAGGAGGACATGTCCCCAAACTTTTGAAATTAGAGGGGACAACATGTTTTTCCCCTACTTCCGGTTGTGAAGAAACGGGTTTTTGACAACTATCATCAAAATTTAATAGTCCGACATCAACAGTTACTAGCGACGCAAAATATGTGATGAAATGGTCAGAACTGTCTCTGTAGACTGTAAAACATGAAATATCATTAGCTTCAGGAGGGCTTTACCCACCGGACTCCATACTTTTACCACCAGATCTACGCCCAGGACACAGAAATATAAACGACACTATGAAAAACTATACTGCGTGTCATTTGTGAAGACGTCATACACATGCGCAAGATGTATAAGGCTGACCATGGCGCCCAGCTATTTACGTAAAATTCTGTCCATTACTGCAGTAAACATAAAATAAAATAAGAGGGCATTCCATTTGTCAATCATACATTGGTTTGGATTAAACCTTGCAAACCGTGTTTGAGAAGGTTTACTGCATGAAATTAAGTCATGAAATTAAGATGGCGGAAAACGAATAAACGAATTTTTTTCACAAAATGTGTATCAACTCACATTATCACATAAGGCGTAGTGACGCCATTTGCCATTTAAACTGAGCATAAAACCACACCGCCATGTTGGAGGTACACCAAAGGCTATTCGTAGACCACGTATTTCGACTGAGTGATGTCACTGTGCACCACACACAACAGTTTCATAGGGGGCGCCACGACAAAATTTTTGGGTGGGCCAATTCTACGGCCCACGCAATCGATTACGTCATTTGCGACTCAAGACGTTAAGCAAGTAAGGAATCTTAAACAATTAGCAGTGACTAACTATTATGTAAACTTAATGGTTATGACTTACTGATGCCGGCAAAAATTTGATCGGCTGATAACTAATCACAGAATATAGCCATTATGGCTGCATATATTTGCTTTTTAACTAATTTTACCAGCTGCAACTAACGAACGTACAGGCCAATTACTGCCTCACCCAACCAAAATTTTGGGTGCACCACGGCCCACCCGGCCTACCCTGCAGCACCCCCTACCCGTGAACAGTTTGCAACAAAGGTTTGCTGCAACACAGTATACCCCCAACATGGCGGGCGGTAACTATTGTAGAAAATGTGCAAACACCGAAGTCACTGTCACTGTATATGCACAAACGAACAACGCAAACCCTGCATGAGTTTCGTAGGTGTGGTGATTAATACGCCGTCGACCGAGAGCAGGCCAGTCAGTGGATGCAATGTGACAATGTCATCATCATCGTGGACAACGACACAGTGCTGGTCGTGTATTCCGGGACCTTCCAATACGATGTCTTGTGTAATGTTCGCTCTGCCGCTGCCAATCCTTGTCTTACCTGCACAGTCGGTGTTCACCAATTTTTAATCACAATGACATCGACGATGACGATAAAGACTCCACCTGCAATTTTTACCTGGATATTTGTGGAATGGACGACTTACCGGCGCCTCTGAAGTTACGACCTTACGGCGCTATATAAATCAGTTTATTCTTATTATTATTATTATGGGTTGCAAAGTAATTGGACAATTCGAAAACGACTAACTCGCGGCGAGTCAAGTCGCGGACTGGAAGATTCGCGGACGCGGAATACTCAACTCGCCGACAGCTGATTTTTTAAATATCGCATCTGCAGCGATTATTTACTCAAATTCTGCGCCAAACATTTCGGCGAGTCGACTAGTCCACGTCTTGACTGACCACGAGTAGGTTTGTGGGCGAACTGTCCAGTAAGCGCACGATGTGGCCGACGAATTGCGGATGCTAGCAGCGAACTTCGGACACGCCGTTGGACAGCCTCGCACGTCGTAAGAACAAAGAAGGAAAGAGTTGCATGTGTGAGTGTGGATGATCTGTACTGTGACACCGATTCACTTTAGATTTTTGTCTGCAAATAAAATATGCTGTAGAAGAATGCGCAAAAACTCGTCTCGTAAATGAAAACGTGACGATTTGTTTAGATTCTGTTCTATTCGGCCAACAAATTATAGTGCGTCATTATCTACTCGTGCAAACATGCATGGGCAAATGTACGACCATAATGGAAACAGCGGCAGCGCAGGAGGATATCGTCGCTCGGCTACGAGTACAGCAGAGGCGTTTCCGTAACAAATCGGCATTCCATTTAAACAAAATTTTGCGTGCAGCGGTTACACCAAGGTTGACAGCACAGCAATGCCAGTCTACTGACAATAGTTACCGCTGCCTTGTTGGATGTATAGGCTCAAATTCCACTTGGCTCGACTCGACTCGACTCGACACATTCGACGTGTCGAGCCCATGCATTTTGGCTGTGTCGAGCTAGTCGAAGAGCACGGCTCGACTCGCTCGACACGTCGAGCTC
>Ga0056115_1001698_pt1 | contig 10734 bp, 10 predicted proteins | sample WorMetOlspDAHAB1_FD_77007 | JGI IMG/M metagenome (GOLD analysis project Ga0056115, IMG submission 77007) | Marine gutless worms symbiont microbial communities from Max Planck institute for Marine Microbiology, Germany - Olavius sp. DAHAB.1 ... | reverse complement strand
TCTGACAAGAGTTTAATTGACTTGATTCGTCGAAAAGTGAAGCTAAATCAGCCATATGCTGGCGTGTTTCTGAAACGTGATGATGAGTAAGAATATTATTAAATTTTTTGGTATCTTTACAACTGTAGTGGATGTTTCGTGTAGCATCTCAATAATTAGATTGTTTATCTGCGTTATTTTCCGTTTCGAATGCCGTTCCTGCAGCCTGACAACACTGTCGAAGTACTACTAAATTATATTATCAGTTGAAAGAGGTATTTAAAATTAACGCATATGCCTTACAGTTGGTTTCCAACTAATAGGTAGGCCTATTAGGAATTTTGCCTTGTTTTTTTTACAGCAATGGGCTTTTTCTTAGCGTTTTAGGCGTATAATGAGCCGATTTCTTTTGTGATTTTTTAGGAATGATGCAGAGGTTGTGACTCGACTGGATGATGTCTACTCGGTCGGAACTTTTGTACAGATTCATGAACTGCAAGATCTTGGCGAAAAATTACGGATGATTGTTATGGGTCATCGCAGGTACTGACCACATGTCCGGGAAAATTGTGTTAGGCATGTTAATGGAGCTTTCCCGGCAGTTTACATGTAGCACAGTACGTGTCATGCAGATTAAAAGCCTGAAAATTGAAAATATCTCAGAACATTTAACTGGCCAGCATAGATTAACTGGTTTACAAACAATTTCTGCACTATTTTCCACTTTTCTTAGTAAAATTTTTGTAACCGACCCTCTATATTTGTTTGCAGTAGATCTTCACTCTACAGGCCAGGGCTGAAGTGCATGCACCGAAAGTTTCAGTTCGTGGTAGGACTTGCTGAATAGCATGTCCATACCTTGATCAAGAAAATGCACACTGCATTGGAAGTACAGTTTGTCAAAAAATGGACATAGCATAACTTGCCGTTTTCTAAGATGCAATGCTTGAGGTCAGTTGGCAAAATCAGTTGTGGTGATGACTGATGAATTTCATTCACAGAATCAAGATAACGGGACTGCTACCAGAAGATGCAGAATTTACACCAGTCGTTACAACCTCGTCGTCTTCACCAGATCTGACAAAGAAGCCTGGTGACTGAAAGTTTTTTCTCTTCGTATTATTAATTTGTTTCATATTTCTGTGCAGTGTGTTTGTGTGTATATGTTTTTTATATTAATTTTTTATTTATCATGTTGGTTGACAACATAATATAATGACAGCAAACAAGCAAACATGTGATAAAAAAATGGAAGAAAAATAGTTTCCATTTTTTATGCTGTACTTGTTTCAATAAATGATAGGAATAAGCTGTCTGCTCGCCTGATTCTGGGTCAACGTGTTGTATGGCATCATAAAGGTTACAACCTTTGTGTTGGAACAAGGTCAGTTTGTTTTTCGCAAATGTAGAATTGGTTTTTATTTTTTGCTCTAACAAGTCAATTATTGGGCCATGCCTATGTGGAAGACCAAGAGATATGAGCTTCACAAACTGCAAATTTCTGCTGTTTTGTTGTATTCACCGTAGAAATGTTGACTTTTCTGTACATTTTTGGGTAGAACGCAGTTATGTACTCTGTGTATTTAGTAATTCGTTAAACCGTTTCAGATGTGGACCAGCCAAGAAGGCGTAAGCTATTGAGGAGGCATTCGGCTCCGGCTGCTGCGCCAGTCGCCAGTGAAGTGTCCGATGTAGCCGATGCCTCGGATTCTGTGCCACCGAGCATCTCAAATGTGCTGATGGTCGAAGTTGAGAATGTTGCTCACGATCCGTACAAGACGACTGAAGAAATGAAGGTAGTTAATGCAAGAAGTGAAACTTTGATGCAAGTTGGAATTCGTTGGTCGTGCTGTATATGGCCCAGAGGTAATGGTTGTCTTTTACTCTTTTTTCAGGAATATCTACAGAAATGCATAACACAGGGCATTCAAAGATGGTCAGCGAAAAGTTGGTGATAGCAAAAAGTCGGGAAAAAGTCGGACGTGCGGGAGAAGTTGTGGTATATGTTTTGTTGGGTAAATGTATTTCCAGCAGTTATTAATGGGATTGTATCACCTGCTTGGGGAGAATTACAGTTACAAGTACAGTTTGTGTAAATAAATTTTATTCGATTCCTATATTTTGATGACAGAAATTTGCCCTGAAAAGTTGGGGGAAGAGAATTTCTTGTGTCGTGTATTGCTTAGTTACTGTTATTGGCGTCTTTGTTTGCTGTTGATTAAGCATGTTGTGTTTTATATTTGATGATGTGTTCAGTGTTGTTGCTCAATTGTCTGTTTATGTTGTTAAATAATTGTGCTATCAATGAAATGGTTTTAGCTCTGTAAACCTGTGATGAGTTTTCCTCTTATTCTGTTTGTAGGGCATCTGCAAATATATCCAGTAACAAGTGACTTATGGCCATAAGATTAACAGACAATGACAGTTTGCAGTAGTTGAAATTTCCTATAGAAACACAGTTTTTTAAATTATTGTGTGTTGCAGGCACTGACTGCCGAAGTGGTGAAGACGATACGAGACATCATTTCAATGAATCCTCTCTACCGGTACTTTATATCGCCTTCGTTTACACACGTGTGTAATTTCAATGAATTGAGTGAAATTGTCAGATAGTCTGTGCTTTGCAGACTTATAGCAAAAATATTATTGCTAATGTAGGGGTGCTGACAGTTGTCAATGTGTTTCAGGGAGACAGTCGCTCAGATGATTCAGGCCGGGCATAGAGTTATTGACAACCCAGTCTATCTCAGTGATCTAGGTGGTACTCTCTCTCTGTGTCTCCATGGCTGTCTATTTGTGTCATTGTGTTTCATTTAATTAGAATATTAATAATTATTTTACTGTCGTCAGATACGTTCCCGAGAGAATTTGAAAATTTTTTATGACATATACACAATTGGGCACAGGTAATCTTTCCCTGCAGTCAGCGGCCGACAAGCTGTCATGTAATAAGACGGCGTTAAAGCACTGCCTACTGAAATCCTGTGGAACAGAAAGGCTCTGTCCTGAGGATATTATTATTATCATCAGTATTACTGTATTAGCTGCAATTCGAGTAGCATTTCACAAAACAAATATGGCAGGAGCACTTCCATAGACAGTACACAGTGACACAGTGTGAAGTTCCGTCTTGAGATTGCAAATGTCAGTTGTCACTAGTAGACCCCTTGTATTGGTCTCAACATTGTGGCCTTGCATAATCTATTCTATTACACACCGTTGTGGGCCCTGCCATGGTTTGGGGCTAGACTAGTATAATTTCGTGACAGTTCCTCTGTCATAATTTTATTATATGTATGATTTTCAAAGACTGTTACTTACTGTTTCTATTTGCTCTTCTGTTTCAGACATGTTATGACATTATGATTTTAATAAACGATTATGGATGAGTGAATGCTCGGAGTACAAACTGGTCCAGATGAGCATGAGTTGGTAGAGTATTGTGTAAAAAGTGCAGTGTGAATAATACCCCTTTGACTACGCGTTAGAAATCCTCTTAACGTACTTTCTTGCATATTTGTGAGTTGAGAGTAGTAACTGTGACTTGCATTGGTTGCTAGGAGCTGCTTTGACTGGAGCCGAATCTGCTGAATTGCAAGAAGTTCTCGAAGAGGCCAACGTAATATTAGCTTCTAATCTCGCATTATTATCATTCCATGTCGTAAAATAATTTGTAAAGTGCCTACTGCACAGAATCAGTACACTGGCACTACGTTAAAATTTAAATTAACTGCAAAATAGTGGGACGAAACCACATGGAATTGAGAGTCTTTGCAGGTCGCTGTACGTTAGGAGCAGTACTAAGAATTTGCGTCATCCAAAGTTTTCTGAAACTTGCTGCACTCTGTTTCTGAGCATGTCTCTGTGGGAAAACTGTTCCAAGTGACCAAGCCGTCATATATCTTGAATTGAGAAGGGAATGTTATGTGAAACTTGCTGCACTCTGTTTCTGAGCATGTCTCTGCAGGAAAACTGTTCCAAGTGACCAAGCCGTCATATATCTTGAATTGAGAAGTGAATGTTATGTCCGCTAATGTATCATGCATCTCGGATGAAATTGATCACTTCAGTTGGGGAATAAGAGGTTAACGGGAACACGTTTCATCATTTCTAAACTTTATTATTATATCAGTATGGCGACTACTGCCACAACGACAACTATACTAATGACTGTAACGACTGCTATTATTCATGATCGCAACAACTATTAGGACTACTGCTATTCACAATCGCAACTGCAACTCTACTACGTCACTCTCACCTCTAACTCCAACTGTAACTCTGACTCTTAACTCTGCTACTCAGCATATGCAGCAGAATAATATAATGCAATGTAGCATCCAGGCAAAACACCACCTTAGCAACTGCTGACCAATATATGGCAGCTGCTACTTACAGATAACTAAACTACAACGTATATTATTGATTTGGAGAGTTTTTCTCGAATTATGGAACTAACTTTTGGTGTTGGGCCAACACTGTTGGCGTACAGTGACAGTTACTTTGGAATTGTTTTAGACATTTTCTTGGTCTTTTCATAAAAGTGGATTTTTCTAAGGCAGTTGTTTTTGAATGCTGCACAAAGTAGACTGCTAATCACGTGCGTTGAATAGCACGGCATGTCGGGCATATGAAGTTGCTTTGCTACCTTGTAGTAAATATGTACATGTAAATTTGATGCATGATTATGCAAGTGTTGCTGCATGTGGATAGTAGAATAAATGCATCTTTTTTATCATCTGTTCCAACATGTAATGTACATTTATTTATCAAATGCATTTGTTTATAGCATAGTCTCCATTAAGACTTGTGTAAACATATTCAGTTCATTTCCTTACTCGACCTTTTTGTATTTAAAGGTATCTCTAATTAGTACTGTGTTTGTTTCCATGGTTTTGTGTGTTAACGATGACAGTTTGCTGTGCACAGATCTCGAACCGACTGATGTTGGCACTTTCGCTGCTAAAGAAGGAGTATGAGTTGAGCAAACTGCAGCAGAAGATTGGCAAAGAGGTTCGTGACCAACCGAAACAAAGTCAACTCATATGTGTTGAATTCTCGTATGTAGTTATGTAGCTTAACTGCATTCAGTAGCGACATTTTGTTTATATGTTCTCAAACTAGCTGATCCAGGAAAAAGAAGAACATATCACACAGACAGTGCATTTGCGAAGCTTGTAACGTGGGACACGTTCAACATTGACACTTGTTGTCGGTATCTTCTGTTTTGAGTTTTGTCAACGTGAACAGTTTCATGTGCAAAGAAGACATATTAATGGACAATCACGTTGTTCATCAGTTACATATTTAAGCTGCATTTAGCCTGTTGTTGACGTCGACCTTATTAGCTATCAAGGGGTGACTGATTGCTGGCCACCAAAAGCTGAGGCCTGCAGTAAGCCCATTGCTCAATCCGTAACCACACAATGGTGTGTGTGTGTGCACTGGCACAAGGTCGAGGTGTTCCCGTTGTGATGAGCAGTCTTTGTCCAGTAAATTTTCGTTTGCTGGTCACATGCGCCCTTGAATCTACATATGAATCATTGTTAAGTGTCCCCATTGTTGTGACAAGGTGGGGGTGCATGTGTTGCGAAGGTCGAGGAGAAAGTGAAACAGCAGCATCGAAAGTACATGCTGCACGAACAGCTGAAGGTGATCAAGAAGGAGCTCGGAATGGAGAAGGATGATAAGGACGCCATCGGAGACAAGTTCCGTGACAAACTCAAGGTACATGCACACATGCTGGTTATGCTAGTCACCGTGTTGAACTAAAGCACAAGCTACACGGTTTACCATCTTAGCAAATTACTCTTAGTTATCAGTAATTATCTATACAGCTGCAACTGCAAGAAGAAGAATGCACGTGCAATCGTGCATGCAGTTAAAACTATAGTAAAACCTTAAAATAAAACTAATGGAAAAACTTTCAAAATTGATAAGATAAAATGTCGTAATTTATATAAATGTGTGGTATTGTATTACTTCTGTTCACTTTTAGTTTACTCTGCTGCTTTATATTTCTTAAATAGCTTCCGATCATTACCTGTGCTGCCATGTTAAGTAGCATGTTTTGAAGTATGTTTAGTTCATTGCTAATATGGTGTAGACCTGTGCTGTTTCATGTGAATGAATCCCCTAAGTACGTAAGTAAGTAAGCAAGAAACAGTATTGCTAAAATGCATTTAAACGGGGGGTGGGGGGTGGGGTTCACACTGTGCTTTGGTCTTACTGCCCAAATAAAAACCTCTTCAGCGATTGTCTATGTGTTATGTAGCCTTTGTCTCAAAATGCTGCACGAGTGTAGTCTTTTTGATTTATCACTTGACATGGACTGTTCGTTGTGCAGGATTTGGTTATTCCAAGTCACGTGATGGACGTCATCGAAGAGGAGCTCGGAAAACTGTCGTTCCTGGACCCACATTCCTCTGAGTTCAAGTGCGAACGTCGTCATTTTGCCTATCGTTGTTAATGTTTTTTGAATATTTGCGTTAAACTGAGAGGCATTTTCATCGTTGGCACCTTTGTAATGACTTTCATTGCATTTCGAGTCTTTGTGGGTTGTCTTATCAATCAATCATACTCATTTCTGTAGTCACAGGTGAATCGGAGATGACAGCATAGTTCAAGACCAGCAGTAGGAAGTGGCAAATTGGCTCTGTACAGTGATCTGGTTGTGATGGCTTACCAAATTACAATGTCTTCTTCGTACTTCTTTTGCGGCATGCTCTACTAAGAGTGAATAGCACCAGATGTTGTCAACAATATCTGCAGAATGGTCGATTCTGAGCTATATCAGTTGCTTCATTCAGGGAGAGGTTCTTGGATTACAGGTCCAGCTGAATAGTCTTCAACCACGTCATATGAGGACATCCCAATTGTCTCCTCCAATTGTCCTCAGAGAAGCTGTTAAGATCTTCTTAACATCTGCTTTGTCTGGCATTTGTGCAAGTGCGATGTGCAACGACAGTAGTATGGTAGAATGCTTGCTTCGGTTTTAGTGTCTAGTTACTTTTAGTGTTATTACTAGTGTCTGGTCGAATGATTGTTGTTTGCGTCAGTGTCACTCGGAACTACCTGGACTGGTTGACGAATCTTCCGTGGGGCAAATACAGCGAAGAGAATCTGGATTTAGACCGTGCGAAGCAGGTGCTTGAGGAGGATCACTACGGCATGGACGACGTCAAAAAACGAATACTCGTATGTTGTGCTCGCTTTGTCACTGTTCGGTTGAGTTCACAGATTTATGAACCTGCATTTCGTACAGCCTGATGTCAACGTCAGTTTATATGGTACATTATCGCACTGTGCCTTTAATGCGCTTGATGCACCGAATACGGTCGAAACCGATGTGTCTTCAGCTGGCGACCAAAGCTGGCGATGGTGAGGTCTGGATCGCGCAGGTCATTGCCCAGCAAGTTTCAGACTGTCGGAACAACCACGGTAAAGGCATGACGGCCGTATATGTCCAGCTGAATCTGTGGCGCGACGAGTAAGTTGCCAAATGACAACGCGGCGGCTGACCGAACCAAGTCGTTGTCATTTGGCGACCAGATACAGATTAAAGTGAAAACACGAAATCAAAAGCAGCCATGAGAGTGCCAACAGAACAGAAATGTTTTCGGGCAATATCCAGATGTCGAGGAAGGTGTATGAAGTGGCCTGTCTAAAGTACTAGTAGCATATTGTCTATGCAAAATGGTATTTGTATGCTACTTTGTTTTGTACTGCTGTGATTGTGGCACATAAGCCATGTTGTAATAAAGGTAAAGGTAAACATATGGTTCACTTGTGTAGCGCTGCAAGCTGCATGTGCCACCTCAGTGTTGCTGTCGTCACAGGCAGGACTACTCCGAAATGACCTGTATTGTGTCGAGTGGGGCGTTAAACTCTACTCACTTACTCACAGACAGGACTAGCATTTAATAAGTTTGTTGTTGAGAGTCTGTGGCGTTGTTGCGTTGTTTAAGAACATTTTACCATCCTGAAAAACTTTCTAAATTTGTGAGCTACTGCCTGAAGACCTTCCCATTCCCGATTTTTTGACAAATAACTTACATCTGTGGCTGAATCATGTCTGAACGTTGCTAGGCGCCCATGTAGTTACTCCCGCCACGTTACGGCAGCAGTGTGTCGTTGTGTTATTCTTATTATTTGTTATTATTATTATTAAATATTATTATTGTATGTTATTATGATGGTGATTTTTTTCGCTACAGGAGTTCATTGCAGTGAGTCAGCTGAAGGGCAGCACTCAAGGGAAGATTCTGTGTTTCTATGGCCCGCCTGGTGTAGGCAAAACAAGCATTGCTCGATCAATTGCACGTGCTCTTAACCGAGAGGTACGCACTGTTGTCTTCTTTCATGCTGTTATTTTATAGACAGGGTTAGGGGGAAGTAACTTTTGAAAGACCGTAGACTAATTTATTTTTATTTAACTTATTCTTCTTATTTTAACAGTTCTAAGATTGGCTGTTTTTCAGTGTAGCGAGTGTGTTCCTTCTGTTATAGGCGCTGTACGATATTTCTACTGATGATGCTGCTGATAAGGCTGTCGTATTCATATACAATGACTAATGTGCATATGAAATTTCGCTTTGAAATTCCAAGCCACTAATGAAAAAAAAACTGCAGGCCTTCTGTTCAAAATTGAAATGCTAACTCCACTATACCCTGATTTTGAGGATTGTATATTTTTATTTGTTGTTCTGTGACTAAGTAAAAGTAACATCCTTCTTGAGCTTCATGGCTTATAGGTAGGGATGTATGTAAATCACTAATTCACGATCGCCGTGATTACCGTGATTTTCGACTTGTGCCGTGATTTTTGGCGATTGCCGTGAATCTGTGTCACGGCCGCGATTGTCACCAAAATGTGTAAAGTTGTGACTTTCAAACTCAGTTTTGGTGAATTTCTGTAAATAGTGCCCTATGACTAATCCCATACTTCGTTGCAGAGTAAGTTGGGCTGGTGGCGTCACAGAGGGTGGCGTTGTATGGTCCATATGAGTGGGTACAGAATGATGGTCTCGGCTCGGCTTTCTCTGATCTCTGGCACATTAGGCACAAGTTGTGACACGGCCAGCGTGTTGACACCCAGCAAGCCAGATAGAGTAGCCAACCACATCCTATAGCGGGAAAAAAGCGTCCCAACTTGTCGCTATAGCCATGCAAACAACAAGACCAGACTCACTGACTCAATTAACTCATCGGTGCAGGGTGTACCGTGTGTGGGCTAGGCCTACACTACAGACACGTAGCCTACAGCAACCACAGCAGCTGGATGACGTGGAAAATAAGGTGACACGTACGGCACGTAGAGTTCCTGCTCTCAGGCTGGAGCACTAAGCACTTGTCGTCTGAAACATGAATCGTTCAGATCATACTCAAAATGATAGACAACCGCGTGCCACACAAACAAAAGTTGAACTTCGTAAAAGCGCGAAAGCAGTATATGCTTATAGTCAGGCTACAGCATCTGCCCACTCGCCACAGTCTAAACTACAATATTAATACAATTAATACTCGACTTTCACTGCATTTCTTCTGATAGTATTCTAATTCTTTGCATATAATGAAGCGGCGTGACTATTATGTTAATTAGTTAGTGATATACGATAGAATGGGGAGTTTTTGAGTGCAGACTGTGCAGTAAATTGAACGCCGTGATTCTGCCGTGATTTTCCTCATTTTTTCAAAACCCCACCGTGATTTTACCGATTTTTTACCGTGATTTTAATACATCCCTACTTATAGGGCAACACTGTTCTTCCTGACTCATTGTCCCTCAGTCAGGCACCAGCCGAAGCTGCAAGACCATGGACATGGGGTCAGTGCATCGCATGGTGTGCCTGTTTACTTCTCCTTCAGCCCCACAGGGGTAATGCTGGTACAAATGCTTGGTGACAGAGACACATGCGTGTGAGTGGCTTTGTCTGATGTCAAACTCTATAGTACAGCGGCTGGGATTGAACCCACTGTCTCCAGGATAGCAACGCCATTACCACTACAGCCGCTGAGCCACATCGACTTAGGGGTGGCCAATGTGATTTTGTTTGTTGTGTTGTTTGGCAGTACTACAGATTCAGCGTGGGTGGCATGACCGACGTTGCTGAGATCAAAGGACACAGGTCAGACTTCGCCTTCGCATTGATTAGCGTGAAATTGCTGCGGAGTATTTGTGTTCCTTATCGCGCCTTGTTTTGGTGACGTTATGCTGATTCAGTTTTCCAGCTGAAATCCAATGCACATGGTTGATAAAGATGCCACGGATCATAGGTGTGGCTACTCCCTCTCCCACCTATAGGCCTCCTAGCCGACAGGTTGGTATACCGTAAAATCTGCAAACCATTGTGCTGTTGTGAGATGGTTTAGTTAGTAACTCAGTCCCAGCCGGTTAACTACGTGGTATTTGGAAAGCTGTTTATAAACAGAACCGATTATTGGTCGTTAAAAACCGTTTAGAAACCGGTTATCGTTTTTAGTGTGGACAGTGGATTGTGAGTTAGCTAACCGAAGGCAACGGCTGTCGTCGACTTGTTTAATTAGTCTGTCGGCGTCCTTTGTACCGACGCTTCCATCTCACAACTCACTGTGTTGTGTCACCGTCACGACAATTAGACATTGCTTCACTTTGGCTTTCTCCCTTTGATGCTTTGATGTGCGATTATTGAGTTGTTGCTATCGGGAGGAATCCATGTAGTATAGTTTTATCCAAAAGTCGAATAATTCGGTAACTGGTTTTGTTATTTTGAAACC
>Ga0056115_1001697_pt1 | contig 10736 bp, 7 predicted proteins | sample WorMetOlspDAHAB1_FD_77007 | JGI IMG/M metagenome (GOLD analysis project Ga0056115, IMG submission 77007) | Marine gutless worms symbiont microbial communities from Max Planck institute for Marine Microbiology, Germany - Olavius sp. DAHAB.1 ... | reverse complement strand
TGAACCGGGGTGAGTTTCAGTTTACTGTGTGTTTTCTTCACTTGTGTCAGTTGCATAGTCACAAAATGCACATGCAACTAACCAACTTCAACCAAGTACAAGGCTTAATACCAAAACATTCAAAGTTTCAAACTGTTTTTCATGTAAGATTCAAATTTTCACAATTCAAATTTCTCATAATTGAAAGAATCTGCCTAAAAACCGAATCGGCTGCAGTGGCAGCAATGATGCACTGTGTTGTGCTAATGCTGCATTCGGCAAGATCTCATAATAAATTACTTACTATGAGGTTTGTTGTTTGAAATAAGTATGACGTAGTTTTCCAAACCTGGCCACAAATTCGGCTCCGGCAAATATTCTGCCGGAGCCGGATTTTTTGCCAGATGTGGAAAAACAGCCAGATTTCGGCCAGAGCTGGAGCCAAAATTCGATACAGCCATAGTTAGAGCACCACAATAACTGTATATAATAAGGTACCACTTGCATATTATTGAAGAATTAGTTAAAAGATTGTCACTTTTCAATTTCCTAAAATTCACTGCAGCATATACAGGCAAGAACACATTGCTACTTTTTTTTAAAGTCTTCATTCAGATCAAAACTTCAGTTCCACTTTTTATGTTTTTTTTTAAAATAACACTGTCTGCTATCAACAACTTTGGGAATGGCAACCTCACTCAGTACCTAAGTCCATATGTAAGCATCCCTTATGTTGTAGGAACAACAGAATTTACTTATGACGACGCCATCCTTACTGGCAATAAAAGTAACAATGATGGCACTGAGTAATAACACAAATGGTGACAGCGGGTGCAGAATTGCAGATGATACAGATGGACTAGAAATAGTCCCGGCCAAGGTCTGTCACATGCAGGCTTGGCAATGTTCCGCATTAATAAATGGAGTAAAAACCCAAAGTCATTGAAATAGATCACAGAACACCATGCTGCTAATATACAGTTGTGAGGCGAGTTGAAATCACCTTGAGATGAAAGCAAGCAACCAAAGGAAGTTTCTTCATCGTCAGCTGTTTTGTCGATTCCTGATAGCTGTGACACTGGCTGCACTTGATCTTAGCCGAGCTGCCTAGATGCTCCGGGCGCGTAAACCTAAAATAGCAGTTGCTTGCATGCTGTTAACTTGGCAAGAAAAAGAAAGCAAGTTTATAGCCTTGTAACTGTGTTTTTATGCTGACTGAGTGTATGTCTTTCACTGTTATTTTTATTGTATATGGGCCTACTGCTGCCTTCTGGTGTAATAAATTACGATGATTATTATCCAGATTCATGAGGTTAAGCCGACAGACATGCTGAGTCAAACAGATTATCAAAATTTCTTTGGGTATTATGGATAGCCTAATTGCAACTGAACTGGGAATTCAAGTATTACCTTCATACATGTGCAAAGATTGTCACTCGCAGGAACTGTTCATGCAGAGTGGTCTAAATTCCAATGACTGCTTTACTATATGCATAATAAAGTACTTATTTATTATTATTGTTACCGTTATTATTATTATTATTATGAATGAAGCCAGGAACCACCATGGCACAATGTCACACATTCAAAGGCATTTCACCAAGCACCTGCTTATCTCCCACTACTAACAACTGCATATCTAAAAAGGAAGGCGTGGCTAGGCTGAGTTGACATGGGCAGCAGATTTAGTCAACAGCAACATCAATAGAAGTTGAATAATCAAGCAGATCATCTGAAACTGGCATACAAGAAAAAACCGTCGGTATAAAGATCGAACCTCTTCAGGCAATTTGTGAGTGACGTTGGCTCTTCAAAGTGATCAATGGAACCAGTGAAACCTGATACACATCAACAACACAGCTTGCAAACATATCTGCAGAACACATCAGGAATTTTCATAATGGTACACTGCATGTAGTCAGTTTTGTTCGCACATTCTTGTGCATGAAATTAGTTCCATGGGCTTGATATCAGCAAACAAACACCTCTTGAAATCATTGTTCATGGTGGCTCCATAAATGGAGATTACAACAAGCTTAACTCATTTGTAAAAATGTGACTTGAACTTTTTGTAACTCGTCCATTCTTAATCTACCTTTCTAGCTTTTTTAACAACCAGTTGTTCTATTCTCATATACGAGTAAGTGAGTGAGTTTAAATGGCCCACCCAACACATGCCGCATCAGTATCTCTCTGGCAAAAGCAGCTGCTTTTCTGCACCTGTTCAACACATTGGCTACAACAAAAAAACAACACTCATTTTAAACTATTTTTACTACAAGACAAGTAGGGTGGGTATCGTTATGGCACCTTAAAAATTGCCGCGTCATTATTACTCCGAAGCAGAAGAAGCAAATTTAATTGAGCATTAGGGACAGCTCGTGTCTACTTCATGCTGAAACTGCGTAACGACGAGTCACCTTCGAAGTCTGGAGGTCCAAGGTCCAACGAAATGTCCCAAAACGGATCAATGGTTGTTGACACATTGCTAACAAAAAAACACAAACACTTTACACTCACAACACATCATCAGAAGCACTGTCTTGGGATATAATCGACAACAATGCATCTCCACTTTTAGTGTATTTAGTCAAACCACACAACAGACAGATCTGATGCTGTTATGCTCATCAGATCTCACATTCAAAGTCTACATTGCTAACAAACAGGTGATGACCACATGGTATTACACACTACTTCAACAATTCATGTCAACTGAAAACAGTGAACAAGTACTGTCTGCAGACAGTCACAGTCTTCATTTAAATCAGACAATGGGTTACTAGACTCACTGTCTACCGGCAAATCAAAAACTTGAGATAGTCAAAACAAATATGGCATCACTGTTGTCACGACTGTCAATATCTCGTTATCAAAAATAACACATTATAAAAAGTACCTCGACATACACTGAAAACCGCATCAAATCTCAACCAATTTGCAGGATGCTTTCTGGATTATAACAAAACTGAATACATTTCCACCAAAAATGTACAGTGTTTCACAGCAGTGAAAGAATTTTTGGAAATAAGTTAAGATTTAACAAAGACAAAATTTAACATGAGCCATCAAGTTTTGCTTTTTCACGAGGTAGTGCAACACAATTATGGCATGGTGAAAATCACTTGATGTACTTGGTTATAATTATAATGATGAATGTATTTAGCAAACAGGTTAAGATTCGACAAAGTTATGACAAAACATCAGATGGATCGTTTTCTGAACCAGGGTGTATATGCTCATATGCAGAATACTGTAACTGCACCACAACTTTCAAACATTGTCTACATGCTTTTAACATTTGCATTTGACATCGAACTACTGACTGGCAGTTTTGGCAGGTGACGTCAGACTGAAGGCCGCCAGTGAAGATCTGATCAATGATGCAGTTACAGTGATGCACACCTTCACTAGGGACACAACTGTCATCTACACAGTACACAACACACGCACATACAACACAGACGTTCAAGTCACAATGGCACCTTATAACAATCAGGATGACGAACTTACTGGAACAGACCCACCTTGCATAGTAAAGCTTTGTAAATATCCACTCAACTAAATGCCAAACAAACAGTAAAAGAGAAACCAACATCAAAACAAAAGACAATCACCACAGTGAGCATTTGTGGTTAGACTCTCATGACTGCTTTATAATTATGAAGATTACTGATAGCAACAAGAACGGTACGACATCTATCAGAATGCACCTTTACAGAAAGGTAAAAAAGAAAAGATGCCAAGGAACTATTATATGCCAACTGGCCTATTAGCTCATCTCCCTCTCATAGACCTTTGAGCCCACAGGTGGATATACCACAAAGCCTGTAACACCAGACCCACAGTTACATCTGCAATTGCAGAGCATAGATAGCCTGATAACTTTTGACAATGTCGAGTTATGCTGCTTGGTCACAGAGTCAAATGTATGGCAGCAGCTTCCTCAGTGCAGTGGGTGACACTTGAACCTGCCACCTCTCGATCACGAGTCCGACATTCTAACTATAGACTACCAAGCCAAACACACCTTTACAGTGCTGGTGTAGAACATCAAGAGCAGCAATAAGAAACTCGTGAGCATCTTGCTGTTCGTAGCCAGCCAAGTGCCGAGCATGCGTCCACACCAGATGCAGTAATCTGTATGGAGTGTGAGGCATACTAGCACCTGAGTAGAACTACACAGCACCACAAAGACACCATCACAGCCTGGCATAAATAGGCTTAAAAAGCCTACTGGTGCATTAAAAATTAGGGTGTAGTTTAAAAAGTTGAAATATTACTGGTTGGGAATTGCATAATTCCAGAAGGATGAGAGACAGAGAAGAAGACAAAAACATAGAGTGCAGGATATACTACACAACGCAACCACAAAAAATACCCTCAGTTAGTCGCCTCTTATGACACTTGATCCAATCCCATGCACCATATGTGGTCAACATAATCACAAAGGTGCAAATCCAACGCAGCAATCATGATCTTGTCTGCAGGTCAAAGCCTGTAGTGAAGTGATTTGACACAGTTTGTTGTGCAACAGCGAGTGCACACAACCAGCAGAGAACACGGGAAGAAGCAGCACATATACACAATCATTACGACCTCATCCTGCTGCAGTTCACTTTTGTTACCAGCTCATAAAAGTTAGCTGGCAAAACTGACTATAAAATGACTGTGACTGACACACAAGTACTCCAGCTCGTAGATGAATGTCGCATAATTGTGAAAATTTGACTTTTCACTTCAATGCATAACCACATGGAAAGAAAGTCGCCAAACCTCCTGGAAGAGATGCGCCATTTCACAGACAAGACACTCGGCTTGGGAATCCACCCCTCCAACTGTGCTACCATTACAACCGGAGTTCATTCGACATATATGTCTGTCCGACAAAAAATAGTCACGCAGGAGAGGTGTATGCGTAAGAGCCTGAACGATACAGTTCATGAAGCACGTGTTACCCAGGTTGATCAAGCCACGAAGACCTACACATAAATAACAAACAGTATAATATAACATCACAGCATAAATAAATAAGAGATAAATAACAATATTGCACAATACATCCGTCACTAAAATGAAACTCACTACATACCCTGCCACGATGCTAGGCATATTATTCACAAAAACACACAAGCTTAAAGCTCCTTTAGCAGATGTTTCCTGCTACTGACTGTTATAAGAGATCCATTTTAGCAGTTTTATGATGAAAGTAACATAGATGTCTGGGTTTAACAAATACAGCTGTAAAATAATTGTACTTGGAAATGCACTGCCAATATTAGAAATATTTTGCCCAAAATGTCCTGGGACATATTACAAAACAGATACAAAATTATAAAAAAAGATACATTACAAAGAGTCTTGTACAGAACACTCATGATGAGCAGAGAAACTCAGAAGGCGTACCTATTGTAGAGTTGCCGTTCACTTTACGTCTCTTTGGGTTTTCGTGTAAAAGTCGTATCTCAACCTTTGTAGGTTCCCAAGCTGTGAACTGGTTCAATACACCTAAACATAGCATTTTCTTTTAGAACCAGAGAACCACAAAACCATAGTAACTATAGAAAAAATACTGCATGCAGTCTATCGTACTGTATAATAAATACTTACTAAACTAACTACGCCGTGTCTCAAAAAAACTGGACATGCTTATTATGTCTCATAACTCTTCCAAAAATCGAACAGTATCAATGATATTTGACACAAGTAACTGTCCATCAACGCTTGATACTTTGCCGTAAAAATTATTAATATGTCAGAGTACCAGCTGCAGTCATTGCCATGACAACGAAGCAGACGACAACTCCGACGTGATCAAATAAAAAAACGATGGGTTTGAGGGTAGAGGAGATAACTATGATTTAAAAAATTGAAACTTGCTAAATGTCATGATGCAGTTAGACTAAGAAATGAATTTCCTGCTAAAGGATGACGGAAAAGTACGTTGGACAACTTTATTAAGCATTTGAAACAAACTGGATCAATAACAAGAAAGTCTGGTAGCGGCAGGCCAAGAACAGCGCGAACGACCGCCAACATTGATGCTGTTGACAAACTGGTATTGAGCCAGGAGGATGAATACGCGTTTCTCTCGCAATCTGTCGTACTGTACTGTAAGTTTGTGGAGCATCCTCCTGGCTCAACACCAGTTCGTCAACAGCGTCGACGTTGGCCGTCGTTTGCGCTGTTCTTGGCCTGCCACTACCAGACTTTCTTGTTATTGATCCAGTTTGTTTCAACGCCTAATAAAGTCGTTCAACGTATACTTTTCTGTCATCCTTTAACAGGAAATTCATTTTTTGGCTAAGTACATCATAAAATTTAGCAAATTACTATTTTTTTAAAATCAAAATTATCCCCTCTACCCTCAAACCCATTGTTTTGTTATTTGATCACATCGGAGTTGTCGTCTGCTTCGTTGTCATGGCAACGGCTGCAGCTGGTACTCTGACATAATAATTTTTACGGCAAAGTATCAAGCGTTGATGGACAATTACTTGTGTAAAATATTATTGATACTGTTCGATTTTTGGAAGAGTTATTAGACATAATAGGCGTGTCCGGGTTTTTTTGAGACATGGTGTATATTTTACCATTTTACATGGTAACACACAAACAAGTATGAAAACTAAAATATCACTGAATATACACTACTCACACACAGACACACAAAAACATTCCATCAGTTGTTTTTTATCAGAATGTGGACATGCCAATGCAATTTACATTGACATCTAATAGAAATACATTAACGACAGTAATGAACACCCATACAAATATCTGAAGCTCTCAAAAGTTCTTCAAATTAGACAAAATAAGTTACATCACAGTATTTCTAATAACAAAAAAGCAACCATTCTCTGTTATGCAATTACTTTGACGCACAAAATATGCATTAACAATCCTGTGCGCCAGATAGTTTTATCAAGTTTATGCCAGAAAAACCACGAAATCCACTGCAAAGCGAGTGAAGAGAACATGCCTAGTGGAGAGCCAACAAGCTGACGTTGACTCTGTGCAATTGTGTCGACCTCATCACAATAGACATAGTCATGACAACCAAAACACAGCACCACTCCATACGTCAAGTCAATCGCTGCAGAGAAAAAACACACACACAGGCAAACTTAACATACCTTAGTAGTGGAAAACTTGCAGAAGATACTAGACCAATGGCTTAAGCTCTAGACACTGAAGGCAAAGATACGTAGGCGCCGAGATTAAGACTCAAAAGGCATCGATGGGAAGGAGAATTAGGACAGAGTGCACCCTTTCAGACAACAAGGAGCTCCTAATGAGCATTGTGAGGTTCTCCAGCTCCAGCCAAAATTAAATTTGGTGCACTTAACCTCAAAATCTGGCTGCTGGTGATAGCAATTGTATGAAACTGATTTGCCAGTTGGGCCGGAAAAGAAGTACAGCATTATACATTGTCGGCCGTACCACCTAACAAAAGTGGCATGGCTCTGGCCACGTCTGTGTCAACGTCAATTGTGAATTTATATTTACTGTGTTTAGTAACTCGCAAATAACTATGTTTTAAGTAGTTTCCTGAAACTGTCAGAGTGCTGGATCAAGGGAACGATCTGATAATGGTTCCAGAAAGTACGACAAGTGACCGATTAGGCTGGTGCCCGAACATGTTCAACCGTTAACGCAGCACTGTAAAATGATTAGACTGGCTGAGCATAGTAGTCGACGGCTGGCGACTTCTAAAACTGGTGTGCAACAGTCAAGCAGTTATCTCGGAGCTTTCTCCTGCAAGCTGCGATGCACACTGACGTTCAGCTTATAGTTAATGCGCTCTGGAACATCGAGCCAGTGCAGATCGTTGTGCAGCAGAGATGATAGACCACAGTCGAACTTGCCAGTACCGTAACGGAAACAAGTCCTGCTGCTGCATTCAGGATCTGTTTTAGCTTGTCAGTAATGTAGTTTTGAGATCCGGTCAGCAGGCTATTGCAGTATTCCACTCCACATGCGACATAACATCTGTGGAATTGGATTTGACACCAGTGTGTACAGACAGACATAAAATACGATCTCAGTAAGAAAATATGAAACTGTGTACATTTACAAAAAATTGGTGAGTCTCGTAATATAAAATATTGCCATAAAATAATTTATCGGAAATCACTTATTTGCCATGACTAATGCAAATATAACACATAAACTGTGTACCAAATGCTTGGCACAAATATAAATGTGTTGTAGGACAAAACCTAACAATCTTGTGAAAATGAGTAAGAATTGGTGAGTGCGTTTCACATTCAGAATGGTACAACGTACCAATGTTGTGCTTCTGATTGTAAGCGTGATCTTGAATGTGACATGCTCCATAGCAGCCGAAGTAGACGCAAAACAGACACGAGTGTAGACGTGGACGATATTGACGACAAGTGTGACAGATCGCTGTCTTTGCCTGACACAGTATTCAAAATAGAGAACAAACAATACGGGCATGCACCGATACGATCCGATACGAGTATTCGAGTGTACACAACGGCCAATACCGATACCGATACGAGTACTCCTTGCGTTAGTGTCCCAGCCACTTATATCATTACACCAGGCAGGTCGCTTAGAGAACGCAGCTTATACGCAATGGGTGGCACACTCCATCAAAGGTTAAATAATGCAGACCATTAGCGACAAGCAACTTGAGCACTCAGTTTTAAGACTGGTTGATTGGTAGAAACTTTAGAGTGATTGACAGTTTAGACTGTTGTTATCACTTCCTGCTGGTGGAGGGGGTGAGGCATCATCTGTCCCTGGTGGCCAAGACCCAGTATACTACGCCGCGTTGGTGTCACGGGAAGGCTGGTCTCCTTCCTCCCCCGCCCCTCAATGCCCTCCATTATCGTCGACGATCGCACCCGCCGGATGATGGAAACACCCTTTGATCATCCTAGTGTGTCCTCATATTAGACTATTGAATGCAGTCGCCTGCTTTCCACCACGTGCAATTGACTTGCTACATATTTGCAATTTACACGTGAACTGTCTGAGGAGTTCACGGAGAAATGTTCTAATACATTGCTCCGCTGAGCCATGATATAACTGTACAAATTGTGGAAAGAAACTGTTTTGAAATACACTTGACAATTCTCTCACAACGGCAGCCGCAGTCAAGTATAGGAGGCTAGTTTCAACGTCTTCTTTTATTGTAATTGCTTCAGTCAGCGCAATTCGAGAAGTGTACTAAAATTGCAGGAGATGACTGAAGAGAGAAGGCTTGCTACATATTTGCAATTTACACGTGAACTGTCGGAGGAGTTCACGGAGAAATGTTCCAATACATTGCTCCGCTGAGCCATGATATAACTGTACAAATTGACTTGTTCTGCTGAATAAGCATCAGGTCTATGGTGGCGCACCTAAACTACATTGATACCCAATTACGATACTGTAGGCCTATAAGAACAAGTCATCAGTAGTAATGAGGCCTGTATAATGTGCTTTTCAATTCCAGTTGTTTTAAAGTGGCATGCACCTTCTCCCTGTCTGTACATGTTACAGAATTTAGCCCTGTCTCTGATTTGTACTTTGCATCTATTTTTTGTATATGTAAGCAAAAGCTGCACAGAAGAAACTTATTTCAACCCAACACTTGGTCCAACAGTCATGTGGGCGTCATCATTGTGTCGATGGACGTGCAAACAGTGGCTGCATGTACAAGCCAATTGGCGTCTGGCACACGCAAACCGGCGTGCAATGTAGTCCATGAAACCAAACCATCGCGTGAAAAGAAGTCCCCTAAAATATACCTTTCTTTTTCTGGACGCCGGGGAACTGCACGCCACGAAATGCCGATATATTACTTGAAAAGGTTCTGTGCCTCGCTCAGCAAGAAACGATATTAAATGCTGACAGCCATCCGACTGAACTTCTGGAAATTCTTGCATTTCTAATTACTCTCTAAGAGTTTCTAATGAATTGTAGATAAATAGCCACACAAAAGCAGTTAATTATTTAAACTTTCATATTCATGACGCTACTAAAGTTTGTTGATAACAAATGCTAAAGCTGTGTCACGCTAATAAATAAGTAACGGAGCTCGAAATTTGAAACCGCCATCGCCCGCCCATGTCATTCGGCTTTCAGAAGCCAGTACCACAGATCAGTACCGTGTCACCACTGTCGTTCTTCGATGAAAAGAAAGAAAAAAACCATTACTCGTCTGTATAAGCCTATGTGCGGAGTCGTTCAAGAACCAAGGAAACAATAGGGCCATTAGTGGATGACACTGGTATCACCGCAATTCTTCCGGAGGATCTTGCGGACAAATTTAACATTTATTTCAGTTCGGTTTTCACTTCGGAAAATAAGACCACCGTGACCAGCGCCGATGAAGTTTACAAGGGTCAAGAATCAGACAAGCTACTGGATATTCAGATTGAGTCGGGAAAAGTAAAAAAGTGCTTGACAGGCTCAGATGTGATAAAGCTGGTGGTACGGATGAGTTGTCTTCTAGGCTGCTTATTGAGTTGAAGGAAGTTATATGTTATCCTGTCACCAAGATTATCTTTGAGTCCCTATTCACTGGAATAGTTCCTGAAGACTGGAAAACTGCTAATGTTACCCCGATTTTCAAGAAAGGTAAGTAGTGGACTCTTAAGAGAGGAAGCACAAAGGACTTTTCCCGCCAAAACCTTCCCGGGGAGAAGTTATGGTTCCGATGTTTGGTACCCAAAGTGTGACGTTTTGGTACCCCACGTCCTTCCCGATTTCGTACTCTAGTACGACCTCCTACCTCC
>Ga0056115_1001693_pt1 | contig 10744 bp, 6 predicted proteins | sample WorMetOlspDAHAB1_FD_77007 | JGI IMG/M metagenome (GOLD analysis project Ga0056115, IMG submission 77007) | Marine gutless worms symbiont microbial communities from Max Planck institute for Marine Microbiology, Germany - Olavius sp. DAHAB.1 ... | reverse complement strand
TACATGAACTAAGTATTTAAATATCGATGTCTCGCGCTAGAGATAGAGATAGTTGCACTGTTTGCTGACGTCGTTGAAGTCTTAACCCTTTTCTACAATCGAGTCACGCTTTTTGCATCTTCCAGTGAATATACGACAATATTTCGTCAGCATTTCACTTACAAGTGTCTGTCCTGGCTTCTTTCGTATATTGAGACCCGATTACAGATAACAAAAGTGAGTACGCAGCACTGAACGGAAGATTTGTTGCACTTCGATATAGTTATTGGACGTAGTTGGAGACCATTAACACGACACACTATAGGGTTACGTATAGCTGTATGGCTACAGGCCAAAGTCCGTGACGGCGGGCTTGGACTGCGGCCTAGGCTGTACGCTGTCTCTTTCTGTGACGACAGTGCCGCTGAGGCGACGTATGCGGCAATTGCTGCGCTGTAAAAATAAACATTACCTTAACTTTTCCACCCTTTAACGAACGACGGGGCCATAACAAGCCGAGAACAAAAAGACGAGAACGGCACAGCGACTGACGGGTAGACTTGGTGGCAAGTGGACTGCGCACCTTGGCACATCGTTAAAAGAGCGTTCCGCCGGACCCGTTTATGTGCCAGCGAAACGTCTATTGCGTAACTAATACAGCCGAGCGGCAATTTAGAGTGGGAGCCTCGGCGGCGCTTGTCGTATAGCCGCCCGTCAATGGCCGCTGTTTATAGTATTTCATGGCGCCGCGAAGAGCCAGCGGTTGTGGGCTCCGATCGGGTCCGGTTCCGCCCGGCCATGGCGTACCCAGGATTTTACAGTTGAGGGAAAAACGGGTCCAGAAATTTTACAAAAGGGGGCCGAGCCAGTGGATCTGGGGGTGGAAGTCCCCCGATGGGGTCTACACTGTACAGAGGCCCACTAGTGGGATCCATACAGGAGACGACGCAAAACGTTAAATTGGTGTACAATTTCTAACGTTCTCCTGCAGGACAGGGTGAAGCCGGGACAGTATTTTCGTACGTAAACACAATTCGAAAAAGATCTGAAGATGCATCGGGGGAGTTGAACCCGGTAACCGTCCTTCTGGGTACGCCAGTGGTTGGCCGTGTCCGGTCCAATATTCGAGAGGAGGAACAGAGCGCACGAACGGACCTACTCGAGCGGACGGCCGGCCGGCGCTGCATCAAGCGATCCGACCGTCTCGGAACCGTTCGCCGGTGGCAGCGAACTGCATTGATTTCCATCGATCGTGCTCGCCACGCCTCCATCACCATCCGCATCACCACCATCACCAACCGCCACCAGCCGTGATGACGTCGTCGGCATCGGCTCCAGCGTTTGATCTCTGCCTTCGCAACATCATTACTTACATGAACTTGGTCACGAATCTTCCGTTGTCGACGTCGACAAATCGAATCAGTGTTTTCGCCGGTGCGAGATAATCCCGCGTATCTTTCCGTCTTCGTGTTCAGCGTAGTATGCCGGTGAGAGTAGAGTTTAACGCCCCTCCCGACACAATGTAGGCCATTTCGGAGGCGTAGTATGCCCGTATATCAGCCACACAACCACTACGTCAACAACAATATCAGCAACAACAAAATAATAATAATAATCGTTTTGTTTTACAGACCTCTATAGTCACTCCAACGTTTTTTAGCCTTTTGTTTCTTGCCCTCGAGATCTTTACTACAGATGACAAAAATTGTAATATCATTGGCTACTGGCTCCATCGTGTTCTGCGTGTATCTTCAGGTTGGCGGCGTGGCTCAGTGGTTAGGGCGTCGGTCTTTGACTGGCGGACTTTCGCTGATATGTGTTTGATCTATGGTTGACGTGTGACCACTTTGTGGGTAAGGCGTCCGCTATGGGTCAACCAACCAGGCCAACTGAGCCTCCTACCCTCAGTGGGACGGGGAATGAGTAGTATATCGGTTGATAGATGGGTGAAACTGTTAGCAGCAGTGTCGCTCTCTAGCAAATGCTTATACGATGGAAAGGCAGATGTGGTGTATTTGCCGGTAACTGTGTGTGATCCACATCTGAGCGCTTAGTGGTCAAGTTATACTGACGATAGGCGCTATACAAGTCCACTTCCTTTCCATATTTAGAGACTGTGTAACGCGGCTGTCCTGGCAGCGGTAGCACTCGCCTTATGGTGCCCGCACAATTGAAATAAAACTGAAATAAATTTGGAGAGAGTTGGTTTTATTTCGTGTAGCAGCGACTCCAACGCACTTGTCTGTGCAGCGGTTAGACTGGACTGCCACACAGGACACTAACAAGCTGAAACAGCCGTGGAATGTTTTAGGCTAGCTGTTTTGTTTCAGTTTTATTTTAATTGTGAGGGCGCTCGTCTGAAATGATAACCCTGTGTTCAGCTACATAACGTCCTGTTTATATTACACGGCTGTCATGTGATTATTGGTAATAATGCTTTTGCTTAGTTAAGTTATGTATATGTCGTGTTTTTGCTTTTTGTATTGCCATTGTATTGTTTTTGTATTTATATATGTACTTCTACCGTTTAGCGGTGAATAAAAGTTGCTCATTAGGCACAGTGTGTGCGTACAACGTAATTGTATCGTAAGTATCGTTGATGCTGTCGTTTTTTTCATCGCCGTCAGCAGTCATTTCTATACTGCACTCAATACAAGTACAAAATTTCAAAGGGAGGTTAAGAGTTTTGTTGGTGGAAATGCCCAAATGTGGATTAATTGATTCAGATAGCACCACGGACGAGGTTACTGCAACAAAACCATGGACCAATCATGGAACGGCGTAAAGGAGTTTCAACCATTTACCTCAAACCTACCCCCGGTGGATAATTAAAAAGCTGATCACGGACCGTTTTTCCGGTAGAACTCGAACGTTACATTATTGTCCACGGCTAAAGCAGCTGTAAAAGACGAAAAATGAACGGACAGCTATAAAACGGATAAAACGAAATGTTATTTTTCGCGTCTAGGCTACTTCCTGGCGATGCTGTCCGAAGGCCAAGTGTACGTGCTGAACGCAGGCGACTCCGCCTCTCTTGACTGCATGTTCCATGCCGATTCGTATAACCTTTTCGACTATCCAGTGCTGTGGCGGAAAACGCAACGCGACGAAGAAACTCAGGTTTGTCGTCAGTCCTCGTCACAGTAATGCCCAGAGACGGACTGGGCTGCCTGGTATTTGCCAGGTGGGCCGGTTGGTCCGGCGTCCAGGTGGGCCGCCACGTCAAATGTTGAAGTAGTTCAAACGACTTGCCCCGTTAACAAAAGTACGCTCCTGGCAATGCCGGCAGTTTACAAAGGCAGAGTGGCAATGACAACGGAAAGTAGTAAAAACGGTGCAATGACACCGTCTCATATGAATTTCTCTGGATACGTAGGCAGCGCGACTATACTTAGTTGGGTGCTTATTTACCACTGCTTTCTGTGTAGCAGTTGGGTTAGGATTAGATTGCGATTGAGTGTTACTGGTTATGCACACGGATTTGTACTACTTTCGGTTGTCATTGTCACTCTCCCGTTTACAAATAGCGCAGCGATAGCGGTAGATCGGCGACTGATCGATAATTTAAATAGTTAAGATATACAGGGAGGCCCAAAAAAGTAAGCCACTGCCAAATTATAAAAAAATCGTATTAAATCGTATTAAAGCCTGCCAATGAGATTAAATTTCTTCGTCGAATTAAAGCATGGATCAAGTACTATAATATTATCCGTTTGTAATAAATATTTTGTGCGTGATCTACTTTGTGACGTCATTAACAATGCCTGACCGGCCTCACCCGCAAAGTAGCGATATGCGTCACATACTGTAAATGATGTCAGCGCTCCTTTGGCATCAGATCGCCTTAGCAAGCTATAACTTCCACCCCTAAATTATCTTTTAGATGGTAGTTAATTTAAAAAAATTTCTTTGATTATTTTTTTTTCTTGTTTCAGTCACAATTTTATGATATATATTGATGTTACCCGTATTGCAGCTTCAAGCACAGCAAATGATGACTTCATAAAATAGGTCACACATGGTGTATTTAATACAAACATATAATATTCTTGTTCTCATTTTATGATCAAAACTGATGAAAAATCTAGCCGCACTGACGGTATGTAATACGATTTAATGATGATTCTTGACAGTGGTTTACTTTTTGTTCCACCCTGTACATCGGCGATTCAGTACAAATTTGTGTACCGTGGTTGTGTACCGTAACACATATTTTATGCACAACGACGGGTATATAACTATGACGAGTGTTTAACTGTAGTGTTTTAGCGTTTTATTGGTTCCGTCTGTCAGTTTTCTGTCTTTTGTTCTGTGTTTCACGGGCCTTGCTGCCTGAGGTGAATAAATTTATGTTTGTATGTATTTATGTATTTATGTATGTGTGTGTGTGTGTGTGATGAAGGTGAACATTATGAGCAACATCAACGAACCGTTTGTGAATGACGGAGGTCGCTTTGAAGTCATCTTCATGTCTCTCGCTTCATCCCGCTATCAACTTCGGCTTTCCATACTCGGTCTGACACTCTGCACGTGTAAAGTAAAGTAGTTAAGTAGTTAGTTAGTTAGTTAGTTAGTTAATTAGTTAGTATTAGAATTATCATTAACGTGACGTAAATCAAAAGACTTCAAGATCACGGAACATAAACGTTGAGTCACAGTGACGCACACAAACAAATTCAGTAAGACTGCTGGTATGAGCGCGCGAATAGTTCTGTCTTGAGTCGACTTCTGATCTGTGACGCTGATGTGGAAGAACAGACAGAACGAGGCAGAACATCCGACGTAGACGCTGCTGCTGACTGGAAAGACCGTTCACCGATGGTGGAAGTGATTCAGTAAAGTAAGTAAGTAAATATGAACGATTAAAAAGTCAATAATGACAAGAATCACTACGCAGGCACTTAAGAAAAGTTACGGGAAAGAACGCCGGAAAATGTGCATATCCAAACGGCTTCGAAAAACAGACAGAGAGGATGCAACCGGTTTTAAATCTCGCACCATACCATGTTTGTATGGCTGTGAAAAGACGGCAGTCTTAACGTGCATGGTCGGGACTCGGGAATCAATAACTTTCTGTGTATAGTCCCATTCGTACGAATATCTACAATCGAGCAACGCCGTTTTCATTCATTCATTTATTCATTCATTCATTCATTCATTCATTCATTCATTCATTCAGTCATTTATCTATTGAAAATCAGACCACTAAGATTCATTGCAGACATTACACAGTAGCACACACACTCACATGCAGAAAAAAAAACACTATAACATATACTGGTAATATATATATATATAGGCCTAGATGTTGAATATGTCCTTCAACATATCGTATGTAAAATATTCCACGATTAGTTTATTTCGCAAAAGATGTCGAAGCGTGTTCTGTGTATGGTAAACTGGTAGTTTGTTTTGTCACATAAGTACCACATGTTTAAGTTTCAGTATAAAATATTAGCAGATATAGATAACGGACGAACAACAATAACAACAACATCAGATACTAACAACAGAGAACAGTTTACACAAAATAAATAGCAGGAAATATTTAACATCTATGTGCAAGATTTCTGTATATAAATAAATTTTGAAATCGGTCTGTTGAACTTTACAGTGAGTATATACGATTGCGTTTAATAGACGTATCGCAAGAAGACAGCGGCAACTATACATGTGAAGTCCGCGGACCGCAATCTACGTTGCTGGGCCACGTCACTCACTACCTATTCGTCCGAGGTACGGCGCCGTTTGCCAGTCTTTTCTTGTGACGACAACCGAACTTTGTGTCCATGCGACAACGAGTGCATCACCATTTCACACTTATGCGGTTCAAGCTGCGGTTTTCAAATATTTTTTCGGCGGAAGGCTGAGGTTGTCTTGCGGAAAGTCGCGGAAGCTTTAGCCAACGTATTGATTGCGGTCATTACGGTTCATTCACGGTCTTCGCCGTATATTTGCGGTTTCTTGCGGTTCTCTGCGGTTGTAAAACCGCAGAGAACCGCGGCTTGAACGTCATAAGTGTGAAAGAGGTATAAGGAGACGATCAAATATTGAATCTGTCGTGTAAGTAAGTATGTAAGACTGTAGGTAAGAAGAATTTTTAAGCGCAGTTAAAGGATGATTCACACTGCGCTTTAGTTCCGTTGACCAAATACAAATTTCTTCAGCGACTGTCTGAAAGGGTCATTATCGCATGTCGGGCTCTCTGAGGTCCGTCAGCAGATCGTTCCGAGCTCGAGAATCGAGATCCAGCGTTGCTGTTTTCCAGAAGCTCGATATGTTACTGCCGTCACATGTTTTGCTCGCCTTACTTTCTGAGGTTAATCAAGTTACATTTGCTGCGTCTACCGGAGCGAATCCAATTCGAGATCGCCGTGTTGACATACAGAGTTCTTCACGATGACGCACCACGCTATCTGGGGTCGTTCACCTCTACCGCCGATGTTCCTGGTCGACGGGCGCTGCGAACTTCCGGAACCAATCGGTTGGTTGTGCCTCCAGTTAGACTGACCACCGTCGGTAACCGAGCTTTTCCGGTTGCCGCCGCTCAAATCTTGAACTTTCTACCAGAACACATCGTGTCAGCTCCTACGTTGCTTCAAGCGTCACTTGAAAACGTTTTTACTACAACGGTCTTTCTGCCTATAGCACTTTAGTGGACCTTGTCGTGGCTTCAGTTACATAGGCCACTCTAAAAAAATCACTGACTGCTTGATTGAAGTCTTGCACGGTGGCTGCAGCGCGTGTGGAACGAGTTGTGGTGACGGACAGCGACTCAAGCGCGCCGACGTCGTCGCATCTTCTCCGCGCGGTCGAGAACCAGCCGCGGCCGGTGCGCTGTGTCGCGTTCGGCGGCTACCCACCGCCAAGCCTCGACGTCTACATCGGCCAGCGTGACGTCACCGACGACTTCCGCTTCGCACATTCGGCTGCGATGTCGGGCCTTCGCGGTCTGCGCACCATCAACTACAGGACGGAGCGATGGACGAATGCTCTGGTCGTTCACTCGGTTGACGATCAAGCCAGTTTGAAATGCGTGGCAACGGTCCCCGGTCTTCGGCCGTACATCGAGAACGTTCACCTGAACGTCGACTGTAAGTTGATTGTGCTAACGTCCGTTGTTCTAACAGCAGGTAAGTAAGTAAGTAAGTAAGTAAAATACCGTTATAGTGTCTGAAATGACTAGTCACTGCACAGGCATTACAGGGGATTTGTGAGAAAAGAACGACTGAGCGATGAGTCGAGGCGTTTCCTTCAAAACAGTCGGTTACGGCGCCGACGTGACGTTCTGCGAGGGCAGAGTGTTCCACAGTCTGGAAGCGGAGACCGGAAAAGCTGGATCACCGATGGTTGAAAGACGGATGCAGCGGACAATAAGTGATTATGACAAAGCAGAGAAGAGACTCGGACGACAGCAGACGACTGGTGGAATTCATCTGGTGTATTCTTTTTCGTTTGAAATAAAAGGCATCATACATTCATACTTTTATTTATGTTAGACAGCACGGCCCATAAAATACTCGGCAATTAAGTCCGTGATGTAGTAGTGTTTAAGCGAATCAAAATGGCGCACCAGAATTGGCTGACAGAGTGTTACTAGCACAGCGTTCTAGTGTAGTATTTTAGCATATGAACTATCTGCGCCAATTTCTAAATTGAAAATTTGCGCACTTGCGAAATATCACAACACATACAATGTATCGATCCAAAATCGTTTTTGTTAGGCTCATTGTAGCACTTGTCAACTAAAAAAAATCTATTTTTCTTATAAACTTTCACTCAAATGTCTTAAATGACGGAAGCGTGATGACAAGTTGTCAACGCAATAATGTTAGTAAGTATGAACTATTTTTTTCTTTGCTGAGAAAATCGCATCTCGGTCTATTTAATATATGCGTCTGCTTGACCAAAAGTTGATATTGAAACTTTTGCCCTACGTAATGTCCACGTTAATACTTTACATTACTAGTAACTACATTGTTTTTGCAAATCTTTCAATTTTTCACGTCTATTTCTGTATCTCTGTAAGTGTGTAAAAAATACAAACATGCAAACCTTGTACAGAAATTAGAAGTACCGTCATAGTGTCATTCTGTCATTTCTCCAGCCTGGTTGATAGATATACGAGCGGGCAAAATTCGCTGAGGTTTGACTGAAGACATTAGCTTCGCCAGATACAAGTCGCCTTAGCAGTAGCCATTTGTGTCAGCTAATTACCTTCTGCGTGGCTGGGTGGCTGTAGATACATTAACTGGCGTCGTCGCCAGGCATTTCATTTCCATATCGCGTGGTGGCTGCGAAATGAAATCGCGTTAGTTATATAGAAAATGGACGTTTATTTATGCACGGACTAATCGAAATTACTGCGACGTTGCATTACCGTCATACGCAGAGCAGAGCCGCCGACTGAAGCCTACAGTGGATCAGTCAGAATAAATGCGGGACTTGAAAACGCAGGACTAAAAATGTATTTTAGTTGGCGGCGTAGCACAGTCTAACATAAATAAAAGTATGAATGTATGATGCCTTTTATTTCAAACGAAAAAGAATACACCAGATGAATTCCACCAGTCGTTGATGTTTGGCCGACGGACTTCACCTGCCCTGCGTTCGATCTACGGTTGACTGTGGATAAACTGTCCGCTATAGCTAAGCCAACTAGGCCAACTCAGCTTTCCATCTCTCCGGGGTCGGTAATTGAGTATTAATCCATGTAATTACATGGATTACGGAGGCGAAGATAATTGAAACGGCAGACTTGGTCTACATACGGCTGTATTGCTACGGGTCAAAGTCCGTGACCGCGGGTTTCGGCTGCCTGGGCTGTACGCCGGCTCTCTTTGTGACGACAGCGTCCCGGCATATGCGGCAATTATGGAGCTATAGAAATTAGCCTTACCGCCTTATACCTAAACATATTTGATGCTCTTTAGTTCCCTGACTGATTCATCCTGATTGCGTGTCGGTGTTACTATGCTCACGCTGCTGCTGTGTTCTGGTGATCCAAAGAAATAAATATGCAATATAATACAATAAAATTACGATTGAGACGGCAACGACCGTTGAACTCGACACATTAAAATACAGATTTCAACCGGGGGAGGGGGTCGAATGCCTCAAGGACACCATTTTTGGCCAATATTATGCATTTGACAGAGTGCCCAGGAGGGAGCTGACTTCGAAAATGCCATGAAGAGACCCGATTTGCAAAGAATCCTGAGATTTTTTCGCAAGCGTTCCCAAGTTTGTCTTTGCAAAGTGGGCCCTCGGAGCTATGTTTTTTTTCGGAATGTCGCTGTCGGTGTTTTCGGCCGGTGACGCGTTGTTTCCAGACCGCCCGGCGAAAGAGATTGAGACGCCTCGAGAGCCGACTGTTGTCGGACGGTGCGGCGCGCACGGCTCCTGTTGCCCGCCTACGTCGTCGGTCGTCGGTCCGGGGGTATCTGTTACCGGCGGCGGCTGCGGCGTGCTCGGTGAGCGGTGGTAGCAACGCCGGTTCCCGGGATCCCCGGGACGCCGCCGTCCGCCAGCCGACACCCGCTGGTCAAGATGTTAATTTAGATATCGCTGGACGTATTAGCGCCTTGACGCACATCATCTTCCAGTTTTCGTGTTCACCGGACATCACTGATCGATGAATTAGCGCTCTGTGAACACGCGCCTGTCGCTCCTCCCGCCTGTCAGATATCGCCGACGAGCCGCGATTCGAGGCCGAGTGACGTTCGCCGACCTTGATTTGGTGTCTGTACGCAGTGGCCGCGTCAGTCGCGAGCTCCGTGACAACCTTGGTTCGCATGAAATGAGTCGTTTGCAAAAAATATCTTAAACTCGAAAGTATACCCGCACGGTTGAAACAAAAACTGCACTAAAACAGAAATAAAAGAACCGAAACGTTTCACAGCTGTTTTTTTAGTTTTGGGTTTAGTGTTTTCTTTGAAATTTGCGACGGCTGAAAGAAAGCACTGTTTTATTGTAGTTTTGTTTAAGTTTCATTTCAATTGTGCGGGCACTGTAAGATAGCCATTCGAAGCAAGGAAACGCCAAACTGCCGTTGTTATTGATATCCTTGCGGTGACACATTTCTACAATTTTTGCTATCTTGTCGGCTTGGTGGCTTACAGCAACGTCCAGGCTGCGAATACCCCAGGCGCATCTGAGAACATAGATAGTAAGCCTATTCACGACCGACTCTTAAGAAGTAATTTTGAAGTGATTTGTTTGATTCATGAATAAACTTATGTAATATATTATTGTTCACTTGCCGTTTTTGTATTTATTTATTTATTGAGTAGGCTTAGTTACATTTGGTGCACGTATGAATGAACGAATGAATGACTCAACCTAAAATGCAATACTCACGTCAAAAAGTTGATCAGAGAGCTGGTCAACGTACACAGGGTGCCGCACGTGATGCAGTGACTAAAATCAGAAAGATATAAAACTAAAACATGAAAACCGATATGCAAGAAATCCGGCAATTAGGACTACAGCCATGAACTCAGTCCCACAGACAGAAGCTGACCATATTTTTAGCAGGTGGAAATAATTTGGCATCGTAATTTATGATTATGATCCGGTTATCTCAACGACTTCGTGTTATGCTTTGTGTTTCTGCTTTACATGTTTTACGTTTTACGTGTTTTATGTGTATACCACAGAAAATCTTATCCTCCCCCTTAGTCTGTTTCTGTCTGTCGGCCTGATCTAATGCCTCTAGATTGTTCACCGGACTATTTAGCTCTTGGGTTTTTTGTTTTAGTTTTTT
>Ga0056115_1001692_pt1 | contig 10744 bp, 4 predicted proteins | sample WorMetOlspDAHAB1_FD_77007 | JGI IMG/M metagenome (GOLD analysis project Ga0056115, IMG submission 77007) | Marine gutless worms symbiont microbial communities from Max Planck institute for Marine Microbiology, Germany - Olavius sp. DAHAB.1 ... | reverse complement strand
GATAGCAAGCAATCTGTTATCCAATAAAAATCAGTTGGGTTGTGGAGAAAAAAGTGGCCGGCTTTTGTAATCGCCATTTTAGTTTTTGATTCGAATCCCATCTGCTATGTTTGGTAACCGTAGTCACACTAGTTTTCAGTGTTTTCCATGTGTGTGTTATGACTTTGTTTGATGTTTTGCAGCAAAAACAGAATGAGAACAGCTGTCACTATTCAAATCTGTGCGTTCTTCCTCCGTATCGAGGAAGCTACGAAACGTTTCTGATCGACTTCGGTAATTACGTCCTTTGATCAGTGTCACAGTGTCGGCTTTTGTTGTCGGGCTGTACAATGAAATTCTCGAGTATTTAAAGTGCCACGTTACTTTTTATGATTAAAATGTTGTAAGCTAAGTCTCTAGTGAAATTTCAGACAGTTATTAATCCTATCCTGTTACTGGGTAAAAATGTGATATTTGATCATTTTTAATTCGGTCTTTGTTAAGATGTTATAACAGCAGTAATACGAAGTTTCGCCTTCACTGGCAGTAAGATTAAATGCTTACATTGAAGATAATGAGATCAGCTATGTGGCAAATATTGGAAATTGGAATTTGCCCGTTTTGATAATTTAGTACATACTCGTAGATTTTCTTCCAGTGCAATTATCAGTGCCTTGTGTTAATTTTAGATTTTACGGAAATGGAATTTCTTTGTTATAGGGTTCTAATTGTTATTTCATATTTTTTTTGCTTGGCGTAGTAATTTTGAAGAAGGCGTTTAATCAGAATCCTGTATTTAGAATGATGATGTGTACCACTCTGGTTTATATGCATGAGTTCTCAGTTTGTTTCTCGTTTGGGGCAACAATTTTTTCAGATAAAAGTTGCTAATTGTGTCCCATTATAGCAGTGTTTTTCAACGTTAAGGAATGGAACCTTTTGGAGCATTCACATTGCTCGCAGAAACTCGTGCAGTGAGACAAGAGTTAGTTCTGTTTCGAATGGACAGAAACATCATTTTCCTGTACTTAGTTGTGCACGAAAAACACTGATCAATACAGATGTATGTGTGTAACACTGTAATTGTAGCCTGAATCGAAAATAAGCTTGTATTGGCCAGAATAGCCGATTTTACTGGTTACTTTATCGTTTCCCATTAGCGCAGTGTTTCTCGACAATTTCGGCCGTTATTGTCATATTTTTACTGGCTGGTGCTTACTTAACCTTGGGTTCCTTGGAACTGTGGTTCAAAACCTTCAGATCGATTTCGTCATTCTGACTGTTTCAGCATATCGTATTGCATTCCACAAAGGTGCGCTGATTGTAACAGGCTACCAGGTGTGCAAGGCTCATGGCATGACGGCTGCATGGATTCATCCAGAGTCGTGCAATCTCAACCAGCTGCTAAATCAGTATTGGACCGATGCTGTCGTCACCCTTCTCAGCTCGTACGACTCTTTGGACAGCATTTCTATCAAAGGTGTGCTGTGTAGCATATGTCCATTTTACCTGCATGTTTACTTGAGTTTCTGTCATGCTGATCCACTGTTGTCATTAGCAGTCCTGGAGCCTACTCTATGCTGAACAGGGTGAATAAAGATGCGCGAGAGGCGTGGAATTGAGAATTAAAATATCTCAGGCCCGTAAATTTACGCAATCGTGCTTAAGTCGTGGAGAGTCGTGAAAAATAGAGAAAATGATTGCATCGCTTTGGATCCATGTATGTGTTTTTGGCCTTCATACAATAACATCGTCGTTTCTGTCAGTTTCGGCCCAGTCTTTTTGTATTGGTTATCAGACATAACACGTTTGACTTGTATTCTGTTGATTTACATTATTGTCAGTTGAAACATGCTCACATACAGTGGAGCCCAGGCCAGCTAAGCCTTCCATCCCTCCGGGGTCGGTAAATGAGTAGTAATCCATGTATTTAGATTGATTACAGAGGTGGAGACCATTTAAACGGCAGAATAGGGCTGCGTATGGCTGTATGACTACAGGCCAAAGTCTGTGTGTGTGGGCTTAACCTAGGCTAAATGTTGGCCCTGTCTATAATGATAGTCCTGCTGAAGGCAGTATGCGCAACTGCAGGCGCTACATAAGTGAGTCTTACCTTTACCTGTATTAATTTATAAATTTGTATGAAAATCTGGCTTCTTCGATATTCATTTCATTACACAGTCGTGAAAGACACGGAAACATGGACGTCAGACTCGTAAGTGGCAAAATATGAATCACCTTTCGATGAACCACAGTATCTGTAGGCCGTTTATGCTAGTGTAAAAATTTCACCAACTTACTGACTGTGTGTAGCACTTGTTTTTCAGTATTGTTCACAGTATAAGGATCACCAGTAGCACAGCTTGGCACGGCCCTTTTCAATATGTGGTATTTCACCAGTCTTTGACAATTACAACGTAAAGTCGCACAAATACTTGTGCGTAACAACTTACTGACCAGACACTTAATCTAATCCTAACCCTAATCCTAACCCAAACCCTAACCCTATTACTAAACAGCACGCAATAGTGAACATTCAACTAAATATAGTCACATGTCCTATCCAGATAAATTCATACAAGACATGTTGTTGCACCGTCTGTGCAACTTTAGGTTGTACTTGCCACACTGCCGTATTCTGTGCACTGCATGGCCGCGATAAATGAGAACATCAGCAATGTAATTTAATGGACATAGGTAAAACCAATAACGGCTCGACGAATAGGCTCTTAATGATACTCGGACTGTGCCATAGATAGTTCCGCATTTTTTTTGCCGTAGATACGGGCGCGCATTTTTGCCTCAAGTTGGACAGCTGGTCTGAATATATCTGCACTGTGTCTGCTGTAGAAGTTGCATCTGCGACGGGTGTTGATACCACCGATGTGAATGAAACACTCAAGTCGATTGGAGCCGTTGTATCGCCAACACAATGGTTTGTGGTTATTCATCTTCGTTTTTCATAAGTTTACTATTTATACTATTTATTTTATTTGTAAACCGATTTATGAAGTGCCATAAGGTCGTAACTTCAGAGGCGCGTTTCTTCCCAAGAGATGGACAAAACTATCTCCTGCACTTATTGCACCTACCCGCGGAGGGATGGGCAGGTTGAGTGGGCCTCAGTGGCTTGGATAAATACTGGATGGTAGACCCGCCAAAGGTCGTCACCAATTCCAGCTGGCTTGCTGTAGCTTATCTTCTTTGATGTGATGAACGCCGTTACCACTACGCCAAACCAGCCACCATTGCTGTGTGTGAGGTCCGGTTGCTACTTTGATGTAAGCATGATCGTGAGTGCGTGCTTGGGCTGCGGCTTAGGCTGAACGCCAGCCCTCTGCTACACACAGCGCTGATGTCTGGAACTCATTACCTTCATTCTGTTGTGGCGCTGGCGTAACAAACTTAAATGAGCCCCCTTCGAGCTTGTTGCTCCCTCCTCATTTCTGCAGGTTGGGAGCTGGCTCCATCCCTTTAAGTGAACAAATGAATGAAAAGCAATGCGATACGAGGGGGTTATTTATGTCGGTGGTCATCCACTACTGAATAGGAGATGTACAAGACTCCCAGGGTGTTTCTGTTTCCCAAAACGCATACTATAAGTACTTCTAAAGGCACGATATAGCCTTACTGTGCTGAAAGTGTCGTTAAACGCCAATCAGTCAATCAATCAATCACTGCCTTCATTCATCACCAACAACGGCTCTCTAACGACCTACAAATCTCGGCTGAAAACTTTTTTCCGGTTATCGTTCGACTGTAGTGGACACGTTTGACCTCATCACATTCCCGCCAGCGCCTCTGAAGTTACGACCTTATGGCGCTATATAAATCACTTTATTATTATTATTATTATTATTATTATTATATGTGGCTTGTAGCGCTATATAAGTTATCTTTCACCTTTACCTTTGACGTGCATAGTGTAGTGACAAGGAAGTTGTAGTGGTGTTAGCATGAAAGTAGGTGGCGTTTTTTGGGGACACCTTGTAGCCGGTGTTGTGCTGTCAGGTAAAATGTGGTGTAGTCACTCATTGGTGTTTTGTGTACAGTGATGTTGTCAACATTGACCGTTGCCATGTCAACGACCTCCGTAACAGCTCAACTTCCTCTCTGTGTTCGGCACTGTTGTTTAAGCCGGCTCAGTTGAAGCTGAACCTGATGCCGGCGCTGTCACCAGCCGTCAGCAAAGTGGTTAGAAAAATTTTCTCGCTTTTTTCGTTGAGTGAAATCTGACCATCTAATTAATGGATTTTGTTCAGTGTCTGTTTCGTTGCGTGTGGTAACTAAACGTGAGAATATCAGGATTGTCCAATATCGGTGCAGTTATTTTTGCTGTTTTGTTTCATAATGATCTGCGTCGGGTGTTTAAAAAAAAATTTTTTTTTTGCTTATATTTATTTATGTATAGCAACATTGCTTCTGAGCCGAGTATTGTTCAGTAATGTACTACAAGTTTGCATTTTAATGAGTAACAAAGATTTTATTTAATGCATAATAATCTGTAATTCATTATTTACATGGATTACGGTGGTGGAGACCATTAAAAGGCAGACTAGGGCTACATATGGCTGCAGGCCAAAGTCCTTGACCGTGGGCTTGGGCTGCAGTCTAGGCTGTACGCCGGCTCTGTCTGTGATGACAGCGCCGCTGAGGTGGCAGTTATGGCACTATGTAAATTAACCTGTTATCCATGAGATGATTTTGATGTATTTGTGACATAGGAGCCAGTCGATTTCAAAGAAATTCCTGCTGGTGCAGAACCACGCCTTTCAGTGATGAACCACAAACGTTCTGGTGTGTATTGCTGTCTCATTACTACTAAATCGTTTCCTGTTTATGTTCGATGATCGTGATAATTAACTTTATAATTTGAGGTAGCTTTGTTGTCATCATACTCGTGCATCTTACAGTTCTGAGGCCCTCGGGCGTCTCAATAATTTCAGTAGATTTGTCTTAAAAGTGAAAATACTCTGCTTTCATTGTAAGGCAGGTATATATCTATGGAGACGTTCATGAGAAAAATCTAGAAAGAAAAATAAAAAACACGATTTCTGTCAGTTCCATGAACTGCCGAAACGGCGAGTTCTGCTTACCACGACTGCTGGCATACAGGTTTATTGTATGCTAGCTTACTTGGATCTAACCGTCGCAGACTCGGAGGTCAAATGGAATGACCTCTGTCGTTAATTAACCTCACCTTCTGTGCATAGGTATTTTTCTTATTCATCTTGGTGATTATTCCATCCCATAATATAGAAGATGTGTGTGTGTGTGTGTGTGTTGCATAAGCTGTTCTGTGTTCGTTTTTAGCAGTCATCTCTGGTGTCTGCAAGCGACGCAAGGTCGGGCGTCCTGCGAAGTTGCCAAAAATCGCGAAGAAAGGAGCAGCCATTCTGAAGCTGAACACAGCGACAACACATGCTTTGGCTCGCCGTCGCGGTCGTCCGCGGAAGGTTTGTCATTAGCATTATGCTAGTTGTTGGGAGCGTGAATGTTGAATATCGCCAGCCGCTTGATATGATATAGAAAATGATGAATAAGCCAATTTCGAAATGCATTCATAAGTTTTACGTGCATATGCTTTACCACAGGCAAAAATATTAAAGAATAAACATATAAATAAACAAGCAAGAAAGTCATCAAATCATCGTTAATTTCAAGTCAACGACATTAACATTCATTAAAAAAGTGTTAAAGCTGAAATAAGAGGCACGCATATGACGAAAATACTTGTAATTAACCATAGCCAAAGCAGTCACGAATAAAACAACATAGAATATTTAACATCAGTATATGAAAATTTCATGATTTTCTTGCTTGCTTATTTATATGTTCATCATTTAATGTTTTTGCTTATGGTATGCAGATGCATCTAAAACTCGTGAATACATTTCGAAATTGGCTAATCGTTGGTGCATATATCTGTAGCTTTCCCTGCAAAAGTTACACTACTCAAACGTTAAATCGAACCCTGATCCTAACTAGGGATGTACCAAATATTCGCTTCGTACTCGGACGAATAGTGTCGTCAGAACGAATACAAATAGTTAGTCTGTACATGTATAGTGCAGCTAGTGACGTCTATGGCCGACTTCACTCAGTTATTGCCAGCTGTTCTATATCACATCGAGTCGCTGACGATTTTCATCCTCTCCTAGTTGTCGCTCAGACCGCCTGATTTTGGGAGACGATTAGACGAATGAAGGGGAGATAGTCATGGCTAGCGAGGGACATAAGGAGGTGGTAAATATCAGAACAGCAGGTGCAGCGTCAAAATGCTCAGCCAGCAACACTATTTGTATTCGTATTCTTATTCTTATTCGGCCGAATATTTCACAGAACTATTCGTATTCGGTTGAATAGTCTAAAACCACTTTGGCACACCCTTAATCCTAACCATCCTGACCCTAATGCTAGCAGTCACTCACTATTTCTATATCACATCGAGTCGCTGACGATTTTCATCCTCTCCTAGTTGTCAGGTCTGTTCGACTACTGCATCACAACTTCACTTGTCTACCGATTCTCCAGCCTCTGTGTTTTGATGAGAAGAAACGGTCAGTGTGGCGGATGGCAGGAACATTGTGACCGGCAGTCTAAAAGAAACGGGACAAAGAATGCTCGCTACACTCATCGATGTGCCTCTTTACACGCACAGTTTACACATGTGTAATTTAGAATTGCACCGTGAATATATAAATTTTCAACAATAGAAAAATAAAACAGAAAACACCATCTCCGGTAAACCGGAAAAACAAGAAAAGAATATCGATCGATACATCCATGTGAAAATCAAGAAAATAATTAAAAACATGCATTCCAGAACTTCCACATGTATGTTGCAGATTTTTATGATGCTGAAGTAGGAAGTGTGCCAACTGTGTGAGCTTTTCCAGTAATGGTGTAAGTAAGTAAGAGCATTTGTATAGCACACTAAAAACAAAAGTCGCTAGGTGCTGGAGTCTCAGTCAACCAAATAAATACGTCTTTAACGCCCAGCGAAATTGATGAAGGGTAATGTTGGACGGAAGGCTGTTCCGTGTATGATGTATGCTAATGTACATTGTCTGTGTTTGTGTTTCGCTATAGCATATACCCGCTGTTGACTTGAAACCACAAGAAGCTGCACTGGTGTGTCCCGAACCTGCCGCAGCTAGTTCAAGTCCAGAGACTCGGGTGTCGGACAACGTGCGTGCCGCTGCCGAAGCGCTGGTGGAAATTCCGACGAAACTGCTGATGCCGGAAACATCCGAAGTGGCTGCCGCCGATATGCCGAAGCTGGAACGAAAGGACGCAGCTGACGGAGTCTCACTGGGAATTCGGCCCGAAAGCCGGTCTCCTTCCCCTCCGACGCTTCAGCACAAGGATGTGATGGATAACCTGGAGACGGCGGTGGCGGACGCGGACGATGATGCCGCTTCGTCCGAGTTTTGCCGAGAGAGCGTGGAGGATGTGGACGAGGTTGACGTCGGTGGCGGAAAACTGGCGTCCGGAAACGACGTGTTCCTGGGCCAGTCGCTCGGAGGCAGCAGCGCAGGCGAATCTGGCCGGAGCTCGACGATCGCCACTCTGCGTCAGAAGGTGGGCGAGTGCGAGATGGGAGGGCCGGAGGACGGCGCCAGCGACAAGGCTTCGGAGGAGCTGTGCAACAGCCGCGACTTCGCCGACGACAGTAACGATGAGATGCTGCGGAACGGATTTTCGGGTTCCGAGCTGAGTATTCACAGCGGATCGCCGGCAGTGATTAGCGATGTCGAGTCGGACAATGACAACGAGAACATGATGGGAGGTCTCTTCGATGCGGCTGTGGCTGACCACGCCACGGACGTGTCTCCGGCGAGCAAACCGACCTCGGTGAAACCAGATAAAGACGACCAACCTTGCGATTCGGCGGTACTGGATCAGCTGGCCGAGGATGGAGGAAATATACCGAGCGTTGGCAGTGACCTCAGTGCAGCGGAAACCGACACTTCTTCGCCGCGTTCGACCAAGCCGGACTCTTGTAGCCGTTCTCCCGTCGTTAATGATGCAGAATGTGCGGTGGCGGGTTTCGAGTCCGAAAGTTCCGACGGGAGTGGTGATGCCAAAGATCCGGAGAAGGCCGAAGATGACGATGATGTCGCCGTTAGTCGTGGAAGTCCGGGTTTGCGTCGGGTGGGCCAGAATCCGCCATCCACTTCCGTCCTGGCAAAGTTGCTGAGCGATTCCAGCCAAATATCTTTCCGCAGTCCTGTTTCGACTTCTACCTCAGCCGATTCCCCAGTCGTCCGTTACACCGAGTTCGGCAGCGCCTCCGTCACTCCAAGCACCACAACTGCCGCAACTGGTTCAGCGGACACCGTCCAGACTTGTCAACTCTCCAGAGACCGCCAGCACTTCGGCGGCGGCAGTCCGCCCGAATTCACCCGAGCTTTGCAGTTCGGCTCGGTCGCGAGCCCGGTCTGCAGTCCGAGTACCGCCCCGCTGTTTCCGCCGGCTTTTGTCAGCGCCGGAAGCCCGTCAGTTTTGCCGCGTGGTTCGTGTCCGACGCCCAGCGCCGACAGCCCGTATGCGGGCGGCTATCGGCGAATGTCAAGTAGCTCCGGGTCCCATCTTCAACCAGCACACCTGGTGTCTCCGGAGGTGGAACAGAGAATGCAGTCTCCCCTCGGCTACTGTTCGGACTACTCGGCCGCCGCGAGACCAGCCGGTTACGGCACGAAACCAGTACAGGATACTAGCTTCCAGTCCGCCAGTGGACCGCACTCTGTGAAAAGTTCCCCCGGAGTCGGATCGCCGGGGTCCGCATGTGCAATTATGTCGCCGAATGGAAACTACGCTCGTGCTCAGAGCTTCGGGTCGCTAACCCACTCGCCAGCCGCTCGCCCGGACCAGTCCCCGGCCTCAGTTGGCAGTAGCGGCGGCAGCTTCGGGCCTCATCACGGCAGTTTCAACCAACCCAATCCGTCACCGTCAGCTGGGGGCAGCAGCGGACCGGCTCGTGGGGCCGTAACCGGATCCAGACTGCCGAATAAGTCGCCAGCCGGAAACACCGCGGTGGGAAATCCCGCCGTGTTTTCGGCCGCCGGTCCGCCCAGCGCCATATCGTCAATTTTCACCACATCGGCTACTGCCACGCTGTCGACCCCACTCCAGCGTCATTCTGCCATCACGCCATTCTCCTGCAGTCCGCCGGACGCCGGCCTCCCATTCCACTTTACAACCAACGTCGCCGTGCCTGTCAGCGCCGCCACGTATCCCAGCGCGCCTTCCCCGACGCCCCGCAGTCTCCAGCTACTCTCCCCGACCGGTACTGCCGCCAGCCGGGCGTCGGCCGGCTACCAGACGATTTCAAACCCGGCCAAAACTAATCCGGTGGCTCTACCGCACCAGCAACTCAGCTCATACTACGGCATGCTGTCAGCCGCGCCGTCATATTCGGGCATCATAGACCATCGGTTTGCCGACGCACCGCCGCTAGACCATCTAATGGCGCCGTTTTCGGGCGGCGTTCCTCCAAGCGGGCGGCAGACGGCCCCCATTAGCCGAACGGCGGCATCTGACTGCTCGCTGGTGCAGCTGCAGCAACTGACCAACCGTCTAACCGACCGGACGGTCCAGCCGTCTTCGCTCGACATGCCGTACGGGCCGTCGGGTCTGCTGCTACCCAACTCGGACCCGTTCGTGCCGCGTGCCGGCGCCCCCGTCAACCACGCGTGCAAGCAGGCGGGCGCCGGCCGCCATCACAAGTCGTCCGCAGCCGATTCCATTTCGATTACGCCCGGCTACAACATGCTCGGGATGTTTCATCCGCAGCACCAGCAGGTGCCCGCCGCTTCCTCGACCCTCGACTACCAGCGCTACCTCGCAAACACCGGCTTCTTTAGCCAGGGTGCATCCCAACTGCCGGTCCAGATGATGCCGTTCGGAGGTCCGCCGTCGAGCCGGTCCTCCACCCCCTTTCCTCCGCAGCCTTCGTCGCAGACGCGGCCCCCCGGAAATCAGGGCTATTCGTCATACGGATACAGCCGTACTCCCTCGGACTCTTTTATGGAGTTGCCTCGCCGATGATAGTGTAGCTGGCGTTTTCATACTTCAGTCACGAGAGATGAAGGGACTCGTCAGCAGCGGGCGGGTCCGATGTGAGAATCTATTCCCTTCACTTATGCGACCACCGACCGTTATTCTTGTGAGCTTTTTTTCGGCCACAGCTGTGTCCAAGCGTACAGGGTGGCTCCGAAGATGCGTTTCGTTTTTGTTTTCCATGTAGAAGGAAAACTCATCAAAAGAATCAAAAAGGAATATTAATTATTTGTTTCTGTGGCATGCCACCACTTTGTTGATCTTCAAAAACAAAAACACTGATAGTTGACTTGATAAATGTGCTTTATTTAATTATAATTTAGTTTATAATTTAGTTAAGCTTATTTGAGGTGTGTTCGATGTGTGCACACGATTGTGAATAAAGCTTATTAGTTTCAGGCGTCAGTTAAAAACGCAACGTATCGAGCGCATTAGAGATATTGTGACTCTACACTGTATTAATTAACTAATTACTTTCTTAATTACTATTAATGCTTCATTTCGGTTGCCTCGAGGTGATTTTCAAGTCCAAAAACCATTAGTTTAACCAATTTTCGTGTCAGACATGTATTTTTCAATTTCTTTTGTGTCACCCTGTAATGTTGAGTGTGCGAGGGCGTGGCGCATTTTCAGTTCGGTGTTTTTGAGAGTATAATATCCACTTCAGTAGACCGTAAACACTTGGAAGATGCTGCATGTG
>Ga0056115_1001690_pt1 | contig 10749 bp, 7 predicted proteins | sample WorMetOlspDAHAB1_FD_77007 | JGI IMG/M metagenome (GOLD analysis project Ga0056115, IMG submission 77007) | Marine gutless worms symbiont microbial communities from Max Planck institute for Marine Microbiology, Germany - Olavius sp. DAHAB.1 ... | reverse complement strand
CGAGCTGACGCCAGAGGAAGCGCTGACATCATTTACCGTATCTGATGCATATCGCTAGTTCGCGGGTCAGGCACAGTTATTGAGGTCAGAAAGTAGGTCACGCATAGAATATATAATGCCGTCGAATACTATTATAGTGCTTGATTCATACTTTAAGTTGACGAATAAATCTAATCTAATTTAATACGATTTAATACGATTTTTTGATAATTTGGAAGTGGCTTACTTTTTATTGGGCCACCCTGTATACGCACTGCCATTAATTAAAAAATACTTATGCAATTTTAGAACAAATAATTGTTCGTTTGTATACTCTTCTTAATTTCTTATGATTTGATTATTCATGTTGTATTTGTCGTGAACTGTTATACTGAACATATAGAAAGGAGAAACCGAACAGGCTGAGAAACGATATCCGCGAAGCAGTGGAATAAAATTGGCTTTTATCTTCGTATTTACATTATAGAATAGTCGTTACTTAAAATAAAAAAAATATCATTAAGCAACAATTTTTACTACACGCCAAGAAAATTGGGGATTTTTGTCAGTCATAATTGAAAAGCTTGACAAGGATGTTAATTAATCTGCTAGAAATGCTGAAAAATTGGAAATCGGTGTAAATTAGGCTCAGTAACAATATCCAACGTACACATAGCATACGTACATAGCACTGCAAACTGGATTTTTAAAAACAAGCAAGTAACTTTAATACGGCTAACTGAACGACTGCTGCGCGTGCGTTTCCTCAGTTTGGTGAACTCGGTGAACTTAATAAATAAATAGTCTATTATTGATGCCATTTGAATGCCAAGATCCGTTCACCTCTCTCGCTCCTCATTGCAGAATAACTGTGCGCTGAACAAATGAGCGTCAGCCTGCCTTCACTCAACCAACTGTTCACGAAAAATCAGTAAAACACTCAGGAAGTGGAGGTTGAAGTTGACCGCGTATAGTAGAACTAGAGTATTATAAGTTTGCTATTAACAGTTTCATTTCATTTATTCATTTTCTCATGGCACAACAATTACATCAAAGCAGAGCAATTACAACATCACAAAATAGAGACACCATGAGCAAACCGGGTAAGAAAGGTCGCTGACGACACTTATAACCTCCGGCACACAAATATAAAATCACAGAAATATAAATAATTAAAATATCGCACTTGTGCTTCTTTTAAAGTGGAACAGAATTAGATAAAACTTTTCTTGATGAAACCGAAAAAAAATTAATACAACCTGTGTATTTCGTGCTATACTACGATTTTGTCGAACAATAATAGGCCTATACTTACGCGACAATGAAAAATAAAAACCAGTTTCTTATAGGCTAACATGCAAAAACATACGGCGTAGCTATAAAAGCCTATGCATATCCACTAAGCGATGCTATTTGTTGGTTTTGGTGTTGCAGAAAAAGCCTGGGTTTTCCCTGAACCTCGCGAGGCCTCTGCCAGAGTATTATTAAGGACTTGCACTCTAAGCTTGCCATCTGCCACAACGCTTCGGCTATATAGCACAAAGCCCCCAACTATAAATTCCTAGCAACGCGGCTGACAATAAGCAGTGAGTCATTCATAAATCATAATTCGACCAATTAGGCCTATTGACCAACAGCTGATGACTATCCTGTTGGCCCTCCACATCGTCGATGACTAACTGCAATGAACCGGATCGATATTTTGCGATGACGTACGTAGATTACAAATTAGCGTGGCCTATACTGTGCATGAAAGCATCTTTCAGCTGTCACGTAATAACAAAAACAGTTCACAAATGAATACAAGGTGAACAGCAAATTACATGTGCAAAAAAACGATCAACTAAGGAAAACGATTGTATTTTTTGAACATTCTTATAAAGGAGGGTCACTTGAATCCTCATGTAAAGGATGTTCACTAAGCTAGTAATTTTACCGTCGTCTCGACTAGCACAGAACGAACTCGATAATTTCGTTATATGCCGTAGAGTTAATTAACAGCTCACTCGTATTCAAGCTAGTGTTAAAGACAGATGAATGTTTTCTACCTACAATGTTACCTTCTGTGAAAATTAGCTAAATGCACAGGCCTATACATTCCAGTAAAATTGTCATGACGCCACACTGACGAGTTACTCAAGTGGCAGGAATTTTAGGACACAGTGTAGTAGCGGTAGCAGTAGAACTCTCGATAATATAGGATTAATCCGTTTATTGATTTGCAGTGAACAAGCAGTCGCTGCTTCAGATAATGGAGCGTTTATGCGCAGCACAAAAAACATCCGGATGATCAAAACATTGGCATAAAAGGTCGACATCTGTCGCCGGATGTGAAGCGACATTGCATGGCGGAAATCGCTCGATTGTTGTTCTCTCGTGATGGTCACAGACGCACTCTGTGTCGCTGTCGTATGTCTACCTGTGGTTGCGACAGCTGTCTAGTTAACGCCCAATCATATCGATCGCAGGGCGGCTGGCGCTGCGGCGCAACTATTGGGACGGCGGTAATACGTGTGGACGGACAACCATTACAGTCTTCCCGATATAAATCATCAAGCTGTATTTAAAAAAAACATGTCGCCCGCATGTCTACTATTGCTCAATATGTCACTTTGATCGTCTAAATTAGCAGAAATACGATGACCTAAACGAACATATTCATTAACAGCTAAAACTTGATTGCAAACTTCCATCGTATTCGTAACAGTACTTATGTCTGGACACAAACACACATGCTGACTCTGACGTATTAAAAGCAACTGAAAAAACCGTTCCAAAGCTGTCACATATTTTAACAGCCTGCGCATAGCACTAGGTGTAGGAGCAAGCAGTGCTGTGTCGTCTGCATAATTCTAAGCACACACTACCTATATAACAGCCAACATCAGATTCATGCAACCGCTGCAATAATTCGTCTAAATGGATTTTAATGTTCAGTTTTTATGTTTGCAGTAATGTGTATACTTTTATTTTTTTCACTGTTGTGTATTTTTGCACGATTTTCATAATAAATAAATAAAATTTCAGCTCGAATGGGCCTATGTCACTTTACATGTATGTGGTGGCTGGTGACGCTGTGAACAGAGGAAATAGCTGCAACATTCGCGTAAAATTGTACGACAAAACATTCACAGTGAAGTTAAGCTGCTTAACGACTTCCGATTAAACAGACGTGTTTTCATAATCATGCAAGATGTGGCGTGCTAACTGCTAACCACATGCTGTCATAGGTGTGTCAATTATTTTCAATGATCCCTAAATTTTAATGGGACAAAAATCACAGAAAGGCTAAATTTTCTATCGGAATCCTCACAAAATGCTGTCATTTCAAAACGCGAACTGGACCATGCAATGCGGTAGTGCGACACAAACAGGCCTATAATGAAACTGAAAGACGATCCAAGCAGCAAACAGTGAACTACGCAAATTCTGGCGATCGAATCACAATGATGACCATTGCCACGCAAGCGTATCATAGCTGTTTTTATTTCAACGTATTCGCATAGTACAACGTGGATAATAGGCCGAAGAAAAGTTGCTTAAATGAAAGATAGGCTTATAACTATTTCACACAACGATTTTCTTTATTTCAGTTCTGAGCCTTTCGCTTATAGGCTTGAAGTAGTGAAATAGACAAATTCGGCAGGGAGGTAAACTTCTTTAGGGCCTAGTTGACGTCTACAATAAGCTGGCTACTTTGCATTGACAAACGCTGCTATCTACTGTCGCGTGTTTCGTCAATACGCCAACTAACGAGCCTCGTCATGCACGCTTTACATGCACAATGAATGAACATTGAATCTTTACTTTTCGTCTGAGTGACGCCACAAGAAACATTTTCACTGCACTAATGTGATTTTAAACCGGCACAGAGTCCACATACAATTGCCAATTTTGTGTAGAAATGTACACTAGAAAGCTCAAGGCTTTCACAGTAAACGGAATTTCAGCTAACTGCATGCATACGCGACGTCATTTTTACTTATGACATTAAGGGTATGCGCATTGTAATGTCAGACTCTGACAGCCAGAGTCCGATGTCTAATCGGTTACGTCGATTTTGTTTTAGTATGTTATATTTTGACATTTTATTAATTTAAAAATAATTTAATCGCTTTTGTTCCCGTGTGCGTTTGTATCGTATTGTCTTCCTGTCTGTCAAGGTGTAAGATACATGTTCTGACGGTTTTATCGAAAAAAGGTGTAATTTTCATTAAATTACATTTCGACATCAAATACATGAATATAGTGCGCATATATGTACTTTTTTCAAGTCTCAAATTTATTACAGAATAGACTTCGTCGACGTGAATTAATAGAGTTTACTACTGAACGTCCTTACAGCGGTAATTTGAAGCGGGTGGTGTGGTGTATACGTAAACGCTATGACGGTGAAGCTTTCAAGGGCGGTGCACTCATTAGACACGGTGGAAGCGCACGCAACGACTCCCAGCTTTCAAAAATCGCCCGACGCACAAGCACACCGGGTCATTGCATAATTCAAGGTACCCTCGATCGTTCGAGCAAGGTCGACACGATGACTGCAAGTTGCAATGATAAGCAGTCTCAGTCTCAGCGGAAGGAGACGAGGTCGAAAACTTGAAATAGGGCAGCCGAAAATTCAGGAGTGGAAAATTGCGACAGCGACAATATAACGGAAACAGCGAATGAACCAGTGTTTCATAATAAATGAAAACAAAAAAGTAAATTAAGGCCTACTACATTAACAACTCGCTGTTTTGGCTATATACAGTGGAGCGACAGCAGCAGCAGCGAATACGTCAGAACCGCGTGACGGCGACGTGGCCGAGTAGAGACACCAAGCCGCTGATGCTGATGCGAAAACGGTTGATAAACAGTCAATACAAGTATGTATTAAATACGGTTAGAAAGAATTAACAGGTGATCGCTTTCGATCACTGCTGCAGATTACAATCAGCTGAGTGCGTTTATCAGTTATGAGCTAAGTACAGTACGGTGAGTTCTGCGAGCATAACTGGCTGCAAACATACATACATACAACGTAACCTATATATGTTAACATTTTGGTAGTACATCTTGCATGCTTTTCGGCTATTAATTACCCCCCGGTTCTCCGCGAATCGCATCATTTGTGGCCGTTCAGCCTGCAATACTATCTCTTGAATTCTCTGCAGCAGTATGGTAGATATCACGCACGAATTCGATTGACAACAGTCCTAAAAAGTCATTATCGGTCTTCTGGGAGAGCTGACGGGCGTACAGCGGAAGGCATTTGTAATTTGCAGCTGGTGTTACATTTCATAGTCGTAAGTCATGATGTTGCACGGAATGAATAGATTTCGAGATGTGCTATTGCCCGTTTGGTTTTCTGTTGTTTTAACGAACAATTACGGCAGCATAACACGAGAAAGAAGTTACAGGCAGAAAACCATTTGTATTAGAAACCAGTAACGTATGCGTCCATGACTTGCTGTATGTGTCAGACTAAAAAAGTCGGTTCATTAAATAATAATCAATACAATAAGCTATATTTACTCGTTTAAATATGTCGGCTTGCCATTTGTGTCACTATGTCGACATTCTCACTCGCAACGGAGTCTTGTTCGCGTCAAAGCAAAGGCGCTGTACGTATAGCCTACAGGATGGCCCAAAAAAGCAAGCCACTACAGAATTAACAAAAGTCGTGTTAAAGTCTGCCAATTATATTAGATTTTTTGGTCAAAGTAAAGGTCAATCACGAAATTTAATGTTGTCATTTGGTATTAAATATTCTTTGCGTGACCTAATTGTGAAATCATTACTGTACATGCGATTTGTCTGCATATATGCGCGAAATAACGTAAATGACGTCATCACTCCTTTATCATTTTGCCTTTGAAGCTGTGAATTTCAATCCTAAATCATTTCTTAGTGGAAATTCGTATAAAAACTCTTTAATTTCCATCTTTTATATTTTTTTCAGGTTTTAAATTACGATTTTATAATAAACACTTATCTTACCCACGTCGCCGCTTCAAACACAGTAACTGGGGACGTCGCAAATTAGGTAACGCATAGAATATTAAACAGCAACGTATAATATTTCAGTGGTTTTAAACAACATTTAATGAGAGTTCGGTAACTGGCTTACTTTTTGGGCCACCTTGTACAGGTAGGTTTATTTCACCACAGAGACCAACGTGCCATGTTCGGGCGACCACGGACGATGGAACAGCGCAACGTGAGCGAATGTGCATTAGACGAAGTGCATGCATGAATTTTTCGGCGGACGTTGACGGACACCCGCTGCAATGCGCGGTCTGCCACCATTACATGTCGATTGTCTCGCGTTTGATCTACACGTACCTTGGGTCCGTGTGACCAGGCGCTGTTGCTGTAATAGGCGTCCGGGTCGTCGCAGTGTGGCAGTCGCTTGTCCACGTTACACGTCTTGCGAGCCCAATGTACCGTGAACTCGAACAGCTGCGACTCGGCAGACTTCTTTGCCGAGTTTCCGACGACGGCCCAGTCCCACGACACTAGCACCTCCAGACCGCCGTCTTTTATAGGACGAACAGCCGCCGTTAACCGCACCTCCGGCAGTACGGATGTCGTTCGGGGTGGAAGTCCGTCGGCGCTATCATCGATGAACGTACGACGGCCGGTGTTCGACGGTTGCTCCACGAATGTACTGTTGGGCGAAACAGATCGGCCGGGACGATAGATGTTCCTGTTTCGCTTTCGTTGTCGTCTTAATGCGCCGTCACCGGACCGACCTGCAATGTTCGTATTTTAAATACATAACTGTGTTCCAACCATGCTGACACCCATAAATCTGGTTGCGTCAGGAAGGGCATTTATCCAAAACTACTCCCGAAAAAAAGTTGACTGGACCTTGAGAAAAGCAGTACACGTTGCCACATGCGTATTTTTCTTTTCTCCCGTCCGCTAATAATAATAATAATAATAATAAACGACAATTTATAATGGCGTGTAACAAGGGCGCCTATAGCGGTACTGTTTTTTGTTCGTATATGTATTGCATATTCCAATTCCATGCTGTTTATTTTCTTTCAATTACAGACAATGACGTGACATAACAACAATGACAACAGTGGCAGCAATCACATAAACATAGTCGCCACTGTGAATGCGATAAGAACAGGTCAGCAAATTGGAACGGCCAACGGACTGTCCGTTAATTTTCGGTTTAAACGGCCAGTGAAGTCTGTCTGTCGCGCGCATCTGTGTTGAACCGCTCTCTGTAGATTTATAGGATACAACTTTCATGGGCTACTCCATGGGAAAGCAGGCAGCAGTGGCCGCAGCACAACACTAAACATGATAATTGCAATAATAATAACAACAACAACGATAATAATTGGCCGTGTGACACCTGACAAATGACAAAGAGACAAGGCCGGACAATTAATTGGACATACAGCTAATAATATTAGCAACTATCACTGTGTTTCAGTGAACAACAGAAATAGTCGATCAGTCAACACAGCAGCCGTAATCAGACAGGGTGGCGCCGTCGATCGTCTTCGCCTGAGTCGGTCGTCATTGTTTATGTCGCAAGCCGTCAGTCACCACAAACAGTTTGCCGTAAAGTCGGCGTCGCCTAAGTTTCTGACAATACATGGAAAAGTAGGCCTAGTAGTCAGTAAATAAGCAAGTAAATAAGTAAAAATGTCGATTTGTATAGCGTGATTCCGTGAAACGGTGACACCTCTAATGCACTCATGTATCTAATGTCCAGCGAAGAAATGTGTTTTCAAGTCCCGCCTAAAACGTTCAGTCTAGCCTTATTTTGGCCAATTTGTTCTCAAATCTAATCGACTGGTGCCATCAACGTTTGAACCAGTACTTCGAATTTCCATTTCCATTTCAACTTCATGTTTATTTCGATCAAGCAGCAAGAAAAATACGTCAATTTGAATAAGAGTAGAACAGGACAGCAAAGCACAACAAAGTGCGCTTATTTTTGCCATCAAATTTTAATCATACTGACGTAACAGTGAAAACAGTTAAGCTAACTACTCAACATAAAATGACTAGAAAGTAGAAAACTTCACACATTTAACAGTACGCTTGAATATAGCAAATGAATTAAAATCAACGTGTTAGGCAAAGATTTCCAAACAGTTAACAACAAATTCAGTAAACTTTGGTCCATTATGGTTTAAACAAGCGAACGAATAAGTAAGTAAAACGTGACTAACTGACGCTAACAAATTACAAGGGGCGCAAGGCCGACAGACAGACAGTAGCGGTGTGTGTTTACACTGACCGCCGGTGGCGAAGCTGTTCGTCTGTTCTGCGTCACGCGTCGCCACACAACGTACCAGACACTCGCCGACTTCGCTCTGTAAAACAACGCTTAACAGATTGCAAGACAGTCCGCTAATTTCCGACCACACGAAACACTCACAAAAAAACTTAAACATTGTATGACAACTGATATCAGTCTTCTAAGTTACGCAACGTGCTTAAAAAGTGTAAAACTGTGCCAAAAAATGGCGTTAATTAACGCTGGAATAAATGCTCAAACATCACACTGAGATTTCAGATTGCTAGAACGAGAACCGTCTTAACGAGGAGTCACGAGAACAATGTGAGCTATTCGCATTCGCAACACCGATGACATTGATAAAAGAAGTTTATATGCGCAGAGCACGAAGCATATCGTCGTTGTTTGGCGGCGCTGCGCCAAGACGTCTGCTATAAAGGTCGACGAACTCGTCATGTATCTTGTGATTGAACGAGCTAATGACGCCAGAGCGCGAGCGCCAGCGTCAGACTCGAGGGAATGGTGAGACGCCGACATATTATAGACCAGATAAGCCGAAAACCGAGTCGCTTTGCCTGCACAAAATGGCACAGTACTGGTCGCAGTTTTGCGGCCAGTCGGGCCTCTGGGAACAGACACGTGTACGTCGTCAGGGAGTCGATCAAGGTGTTTGTATACGAAGCCCAGCATAAACACGAGATAGATACTATGCGCAGGAAGGTAGGAAGAATTAGTAACATCGGAAAGGCACAGCACACCTATCAGACAGGCTTCTCCGCGGCTTATGCCGAGACATACACCAGTATCTACTGAAGTCGGCATAGTCAAATAATGTTAATTAGTAGTAAGCCTTTATGTTTCTGCATGGTTATTCACATCAGTTACATACTGACATGCTTAACGCCATTTCAGCGAAGCTTTCATACAACGTAAAGATTGACTCTAACCACAAGAATGATATGGTACATGTTTTGTCGCAGAACTGGTGACCTTCGCCTTTGACCTTATGACCTCTAATGGGTAACCTGGTTATGCGTGGCACGGAAACATTCCTGCCAATGTTGGGCTTATTGTACTTTTCTTCTCGACTTAGGCGCGAGTACGGGACAGACGGCGACAGACACCGCGACCAATCCATAAGGGGTCCCTTATGGTTTCTCCTGTGTGGTGTGGGCCTTATAAGTATACGCGATTGAATGGTGAACGAAAATAGTTATGCCGAGGCACGCGCTGACACATTTCGCCACGGGTCGACGCCGAGGACGAAGGATACACAGCCAGGTGCCCGGACTTAGACGCGCGGAGACTTCAAAGGAGACCACGCGGCGTGTCACGCGCGCGCCGCGTTAATAAGTATCGGGGACACGGCGCTGACACGGTGTCGCATCGACTACGAGTGGATGACGCTCTGTCTCAGCGCTGCGTCAGGCAGTCTGCAGCGCGGTCGCGGACGTCGTCAGAAGTGTAACGACATCAATCACTGGCAACACCCAACCACATCGGCGGAACGGAATACGGAGAAATCTGTGCACAAAGCGCAGCTACGTCACGCGATGGACCTTCTGGAGGCGACGACGCAGTTAATAGGCTGACGCAGATCATTTAACACTGCGCAAAGCAGCATCGAAACCGAATCTATGCGCTTTCAGAAGTTGATACGTTGGGGGAATGCAAATGTATTATCGAAAACCCCAAAACCGCTCAGGAATATGCATGTCGTTTTTTTTTCGTAATTTTGGTCGTTATGCACACGTTAGATGTCCACGCGAGGACTTTCGTGTCCTCTTTGGTTCATTGCATTTTTATGTTGCTGTGTTCAATTGTGTCGCTTATACATGTATGTTGTGATGTTTCAAGAAATGAATATAAAATACAATAAGCGCCAACTCGAGGTAGGAGGTATAGCATGTTTCCTACTGCATACCATATCTTTGAATCATACTTTTGCAGTATAATAAACATGGGAAAAACAGGAAAAAAACAACAGAACAAATATTAAAGAAAAAATAACACCAGTGAATTACTACAGCTTTCTCATAATTTTTGTTTCAACTGTTTGAAAAACGTGGAACAGGCGATAGCAACGGTACCGATGCTGTCGCCTGTGGCCGGTTGTTATTGGTATCGATCGGCGATTTGTCATTTTGAATAGAACAGCGACATAAAGACCTTCGCAGTGTCAGGCGTGCAGAACTAGCAAAAGCATTTCAGTGAAACACATAACGAAACTCCACGATCATAGTATATTAGGCTATACAAAAATTACACGAATTCGTAGAACTTTTTTCAAATTTTTTTTCGACGTTCAAACCAACTTGTCATTTTTGGTGCTATAAGCCAAAAAATGAAACTTATTTGTTGAGGAATATACATATACACATTATACAATAGAAATAGAGGGAGATTAAATTGGGTAAAATTGATAAACAGCTCACGAGATCAACTGAAAAAGACAGTGTCATCTAACAGCAGGCTATTTATTTATTTATTATAGACCTCGTACATATAGTACACAT
>Ga0056115_1001689_pt1 | contig 10750 bp, 10 predicted proteins | sample WorMetOlspDAHAB1_FD_77007 | JGI IMG/M metagenome (GOLD analysis project Ga0056115, IMG submission 77007) | Marine gutless worms symbiont microbial communities from Max Planck institute for Marine Microbiology, Germany - Olavius sp. DAHAB.1 ... | reverse complement strand
ATATCAGTTTATCTATCCGCTACTGCTGCGTTGAAAGATCGAAACGATACATATTACAAGTCATAGGCCACCGCAAAATCCTGCAAAATCCACTCAATCATCAGTTTACTTCGACCGTATGGATTAATTGGATTTTGCGGATGATTCTCGACAATCGGAATTTGATCGGGCATTCCGTAGGTCGCACAGGTGCTGGAAAAAATGAATTTATCAATATTGCATTTTTTCATCGACTCCAATAATGACAGTGTACCCGCTGCGTTGTTGCGATAATATTTGGCCGGGTTCTCAACGGATTCACCGACATAGGCGTAAGCGGCAAAATGCATTACAGCAAAAGGGTTATATTTTTGCATCACCATTTCAAGTTGCGCTCGATCACCGATATCACCTTTTTCCAGCGGGCCCCATTTAACGGCCGCAGAATGGCCATAAACAAGGTTATCATAAGTCACCGGCGTGTAGCCCGCCTCTGCGAGTGTTTTGCAGGCATGGGCACCGATATAGCCTGCGCCGCCGGTTACCAAGACGCATTTATTCGTTCTGATCGGTTTATTCATTGCGAAATCCTAATATCATTTATTTATTCTTAAGGGCCGCCAGCGTATTGTTGAGATTGTTTTGGGCCGCGAGGTAGTCAGGATCAATCTTTACGGCTTCGCGAAAGAAAGCGGCAGCTTTGCGGGACTCACCCAGTCGAATCAGGGCCGCTCCGACGCCGTTGTAGGCTTCTGCAAAATTGGGATTAATCTTTATTGCCTGTAGGAAATTAGGCAACGCTTTTTCGGAATTGCCGGTGTGATACCAGAAATTACCCAAGCTGTTGTATGCTTCCGCATAAACGGGATCGATAGTTATGGCCTGTTGATAACTGGCAAATGCCTGGTCATACTTTTCAAGTCGATACAGCGCATTTCCTAAATTGTGATAGGCTTCTGCATAAGCCGGATCATTCTTCAGGGCTTGCTGATAATTTATCACGGCTGTATCGCTATTTCCAAGACGAAAGTGCGTTTTACCGGCAAGGTTGTAGGCCACCGCAAAATTCGGATTTCCCGCCAGAGCTTTTGCATATGACTGAAGGGCCTTTTGGGGTTCACCCTGTCGAGCATAGATCAGGCCCATATTCAAATGTGCTATCGGAAATCTGGGATTAATTTTAAGAGCATTATTAAAATGTATAGCGGCATCTACAAATTTTCCATCCATTAACAGGGCGTGACCCAGATTGTTTTCGGCCACATAATTATTTTCAGTAACCGCAACTGCTCGTTGAAAAAGCATCACACTGTTTTTCCAATATCCGATTTGTTGCCAGCATATCGTCATCAATATCCCCGAAACGACCACAGCGATGACAGCAAATTTTAACACCGGATAGGACCAGCGCACCAAAAGCTCGAATAGTCCCCAGGATACAATAATAAACAATCCTATCAGCGGAATATAGGTGTAGCGATCCGCCAGGGCTTGCATGCCCACTTGTACCAGTCCGATTACCGGAACCAGTGTTCCGAGAAACCAGAACCAGCCAGTCGCAAACCAGGGCCGTGATTTTAAGTACTTAACAGCTGCCCATGTGATGCCGATTATCAAACCGCAGGCCATCAAGGTCTGCCATACCGGTATCAATTTGTCGTAAGGATAAATTACGGCCAATTTGGCGGGCCATATCATTTTGCCGATATAGCTCATATAGGCAGTCAATGCATTCAAAATCCGGATGTGAAAGGGGTAGACATCCATCGAGCCAATTGAGCCCCCGGCTCGTTGAGCGAATATGGTAATAACGCATGATACCGCCGATACAATAAATAGGGGAATTTTTTCAACCAGCAAATACCCTTTGGCGAAACTTTGCCGTGCGGATATGTCGAATAAATTTGCAGTTTCAAAGTGAAACCGCCGCAAGGGCCAGCAATCCAGCAATAGTAGTAGGAATGGCAATGTGACCATCATCGGTTTGGCCATAAGCCCCAGAATAAAAAATACCAACACGGGCACATAGTTGGCAATGCCCGGTTTTTTTACATAGCGCGTGTAGGACCACAATACCAACAAACAAAACAAGGCACTCAACAAATCTTTGCGCTCAGCCACCCAGGCCACTGATTCGACATGCAGCGGATGCAGCGCAAATAAAGCCGCAACAAATCCGGCTCGCCATATTGTTTCGGTCATGCGCCGCAACACGCCAAACAGGAGCAACGTGTTGACGATATGCAGGATTAAGCTGGTCAGGTGATGCCGCCCGGCATTCAGACCGTACAACTGAACATCCAGCATATGCGAGAGCCAGGTTAAGGGATGCCAGTTGCTGTAGTCGGTAGTCGTAAACGCCCAGTAGATGCCCTTGGCCGTCAGGCCGGCTTTGACCTGCCTGTTGTCGTAAACATATTTGGAGGTATCATAGTTGTTGAACTCAAACGTGCCGACCTGGAAATAAATAAGAAGCGTGCTGAGTAACAGAAACAGGCAAATCCACACCTCAGGGCGGACATTAATCTTTTTATCGGCGTTAAACATAGGCATCGTCTGATGGCAACTCATAAAAATTTAATAATATTAATGAATTATATCACAAATATCCATTACCGTCTAATTGGCGGGAGCGATTAAATTAAATTCAAAGGCTTTTGAGTATTCGCTTACAGTTGAGATTGCCATGGCCCGGGTGAAGGTTCGGGAAACACGAAGTAGCGCCGGCCCAGAAAGTTAAAGAGCAATCCGACAATACAGGCTGAGGATTTCGCCAGTAATGGAGTCGCCCCGATTTTAAGCATGATGGTCGTGGCACCAAAATCAATGGCACCTACAAGGCATACGACCAGCAAGTAACTCAGCGCTTCTCCAACCGTCTTCCACTTGGCCTTATGGCGAAAGAGGAAATTAATACAAAGCAGGTAATTCATAACGGCAGCTATTACGAAAGCGGCGGGAATAGCAATGCCAAACACAAAACCCATTTTAGCCAGGATTAAAAACAAGCTTATGTTGGCGAGCGCAGACAGACCGCCAATAACGATATAAATCAAAAATTGGATCGGCACCGGCGCTTTGCGGGCGTTATAGTGGAAAATGCAGTAAAGTGCTCGAAAGCCATCGCGATATCCTATTTTTTTCCCCTCTTCATAGGTTCTTCCCGAGTATGAAACACCCATCTCATATATACGAACCCGCAGTTGAGCAATTTTTGCGACAAGTTCGGGTTCGATCCCGAACCGTGATTCTCGAATATTAATTTTTTGTATTATTTCACGCCGGAAAACCTTGTAGCAGCACTCCATATCTGTTAAATTCAGATCTGAAAACATGTTGGACAATAAAGTTAAAAACTTATTTCCCAGATAATGCCAGAAATATAAAACCCGATGGGCGCCACCGCTTGTAAACCGCGACCCCAGTACCACATCGGCCTTGTTTTCTGCAATCGGGACAACCATCCGCCGCAGGTCAAACGGATCGTATTCCAGATCGGCATCCTGGACGGCTACTATCTGGCCGGTTGCATGCTGAAATCCCGTCTTTAAGGCCGCACCCTTTCCTCGATTATGTTCGTGATGCAGGACAACAATTTCAGAATATTTTTCGGCCAGTCCTTGGGCAATCTTAAGACTGTTATCTGTAGAGCAATCGTCAACGATAATTATCTCAAGCGATAGAGAATCATCCTGAATTTCCAGAACATGCCGCAAGCATCGCTCAAGCGTCATTTCTTCGTTAAAGCAGGGCACAACAATAGATAGTTTTATATGTTTTTTCTGATTGACCGGCATATCTAAAATATTGCCTTTCCGGTTATTGAATGTGTCTCAATTCGAACAGCCCATACCCATTTTTTGACAGAATATGGTTTACATGGTTTTCAAAAAAAGTTTTCAGAATTATTTTTTTGCTATTATCAAATTGCTTATTGGTCCACTGGTTGAAAAGATCAAACCGGACAATTAAATGGGTATAATCCCGCTGCCTCAATTCGGTTAGAACGCTTTTTTCAGAATCTACCCGGTTGACAATTTTTTTAAACTCCTTTACGCCAAATCTCAAATCCCTTTGACTGTAATAAAGTCGATTTCCTAAAAAAAGTCCAAGTATTTTTATATTATCAGGCAGATTTCGATTGACGTATTGATGTATCGAATGTTCAGGACGATATTTGGTGATATAGGCGTCGCGCGAAACACGGCCGCTGATATAGCTGAATGGGTCGACATAGTGAAATTGCTTCCAGATATAGGCGGCATTCAAGGATAGAATTATCACGGCCATCAGGATTAAAAAACCTGATCCAATCCTGGCCGGTTGGGCCGCTTTTCGATCGGCCACCGTGCGGGTAATCTGGTGCAAGCCGAGGGTCGCCAGAATGACCAAGGGTGGGATAATCGGCGCAACATAGCGAATGCGTATAACCGCCATAGAAAAGGCATACAAAAGAAAGAGAATCGCAAAAGATAGAAATATTTTCTTTTCGGTTCGCAAATATACAGGGTTGTCTTTCATATACATAAAAGCGAAAAACGGCAGAAAAAATATAAATGGATTGAGCTTGCCATCAAAATACTTTGGATTATCGTCTTGGCCCTGGAAGAAAATCCGGACAGGAATTAAGGCAATTTCCCACCACGATTCACCGTATATGACTTTTCGAATTGCAAACGATTTCCAGGGAGTCGATTTTACTTTTGGCGCTTGCTGCAGATCAACGGCAGCTTCAATAGATTGATATTCCGTTTGAGTATTTGGCGGCCTTACTTTTTGGCGATTAAACACATTCTTATAAAGCGGATAAATCGGATTTGCCTTCCAGACATAATTTCTAATCATCCAGGGTGAAAAGACCAGCAGGGCAAGGGTAAAAAAAACAGCTCCGAACCCTAAGGCCTTAATTTGAATTTTGATAAGACCTGCTTTGTCTGCTGGATGTTTTGCGCTATATCCTTTTTTAGAATTCCCGATGAATATCAAGGGGACAAACAACGTTAGGATGAACAATACAATTAAACCATTGTATTTTGTCCCCAGGGCCAGACCGCAACTAATCGCGGATAAAATTAAGTACTTTAATTGAAAACGGGATTCAAGCCATTGAAGCAGGCCTATCAGCGAAGCAGTAGAAAAAAAGACCAACCCAAGGTCCACATAGACTGTAATTGAGAGTTTTACGATATGCGGCAGTGAAAGAAAAAACAGGGCACCAAACAGCCCCCATTCAACACTCAGTTTTTTTTTCAGATAGCCAAAAATGAGTCCGGCCGTCAGCAGCGCAAAAATAAAATGGATATATTTGGCAGCGATATCATTGCCGAAATAAAGTGGAATCAGGTAAAGCAAGTCCAGATTCATGGGAAAATAAGAGAAGCTAATGGATGGAATTTCGTATATGCTGCCGTGTTGCAGATACAGCCTGGGAACGATGAGATGGTGGGTGAGCGCATCCCGACTGATCGGCGGCACGTAAGCCAGAATAATAACAGAGACGATTAATAATAATAGTAGACCAATGGATATGTATCTAATATAACCGGCTAAATGGAGGTCGGAGTTATTTGCCGTCTCTGATCCCGTCCAGGCGTTTGATTTTTTGTCTTCGGCGCTCATGCTGTAATTGTTAACCCGCGTTCTCTTTTAATTATTCCAGGATTTTTCTGATTATCTCCGCTGGAATTTGTCCCTGGTAGATTTCGCCGTCTATTAAATAAGCAGGTGTGCCACTAATTCCAAGCCGGTTGCCGGTAGAAATATCGTGCTTCACCTGGTATCGAATGGATCGGTTGCTGATAGACCGGACTAATTCATTGCGATTCAGGTTCAAAATCTTCGCCAATTCCTGCGTACCGATCGGCTTCTTGCGGCCGCCAATGTCATAAAGGAGATCGTTCATTTCCCAAAATTTATTTTTGAAGGTCGCATAAACGGCAAGCAAGGCCAACTTTCCGGATCCCACGTGAAACGGTTCTTTTACAATAGGGTTAAATTCGTGATCCATCGGATAATGGCGGTGCACAATCCTGATTTTATCGGGGTTCTCGACCATCAGCTGACGCAGGAAAAAATGCATTTTGCGGCATTGAAAGCACTGATAGTCGGCAAACTCGGTAATCTCAAGCGTCGGGTTTTCGGCCCCAATCCAGGGATATCCTGCTGAAGTAATTCCGGTAGGTATATCGGCAGAGATCGGGGGCGGTTGATAATTCCAATATTTCGGATAAAAGGCCCAGGTCAAAATCACTGAAGCGAAAAATAAGGCCAACAGCGAAATATATTTACCCTTATTTTGCCATAAAAAAAGAATATCCATGCGGGTGCCGGCGACCAAACCGGAGTTTGAAAATCGACGCCGAATGAGCCAAACATAAAATAATAATGCCAGGTTCACGCCATAGGAAACAATGCACAGAATGCAATAGCTGCCGATGCGATAGGTGGAAACTAAAGCCAACGCGACGCTGTAGCTACTGAAAATAAACGTTATCCAGAAAAGAAGGGACCAGATTCGAATTTTTGTAGCACTTTTGCCTGCGGCAAAAATTAATAATACAATGATAAACGAGTAGCCAAAGACACCCCAAACTGCCACCGGCATGTCCAGCATAATCGCATATGGACTCTGCGAGACGGTATCACAATTAATTGCCCGGGATATGGCACAAAAACTTTTGTACCCGATGTCCAGGTATACGCGGTAGTGCGAAAGCGCAAGATAGATGGAATCGGTGAGCCCCACAAGCGCTAAAAAGACAACGGTCCACAGATAGACAGAAAAAGGAAATGAATTTATGACCCTGAATTGCTTCATAGTACTGTGTCGACTATAATTGGAATCCTTCAGCCGGTTTGCAATATCCGGATTAGTTGGAAAACTGGGTATTATTTGCATAGTGGTTTTCAATCACCGTGGTAATTGACTCGGCAGATAAGAACAGCGACAGAAGATCTTTTGAAAGGTTGTTCAATTGATTCTCGATAGCATCGTGGCTGTAAGTGCTGGATAAAACCCCGGCATATTTTTGGACCCATTTGTAATCCGCCGCCTGTAGTCTATTTTCGATCAAACCCATAAGCGGTATCATACTATTTTTCGGTGGGGCCTGGTGGGCCCGGATTAAAAATGCTTCCGCACTGTCGTGATTTCCTTTTAAACTGTAAGTGATTCCTAAATTCATCAGCGACTCTTTATATAGCGGATTGGAATTCAGTGATTTGCGGAAATAGTGAATTGCCGCGTTATAATTTTTCTGGTGTAGCAATACTAACCCTTTCAGGTTCAAATACTTTTCGTGGGTATCATTTTTAGCAAGAAGATATTCGATATGCGCGGCGGCGGCATTCCATTTTCCGTTTACCAGCAAAATTTTAGCAAGATGATAGCGTCCCCGGTTATAGCCAGGCGTGATAGTTATGGCATTTTCCAATAACTCAACGGCCTTCCGGTGTTTTCCCTGTTTTGAATATATGCTGGCCATGTTATTCATTATAATTGAATTGGAAGACGTTTTGGATTTTTGTAGTGAAAGGGCCTTTTCATATAATTTGAGTGCTTCATCATATTGGTTTGCATGGGCGGCGGAACCATGGGTCATCTGCCATGCCAGATTGGTCAACGGCCTGGCGCTTTGGGGTGCTTATTTCATCGCATCGCGCCACAAGCTGAGTTCTGTAGCCCAGGCTAGATTCCTGACAAATGTGCCAACCCCCAGGCATACAATCACCGCTGCCGCCAGGCCGGCCAAAGCCCCTGCTATCAATAGCCGCTTTTTAGAAACACAATCATCATAGAACCATTGCAACCCGGCTGCAATCGGTAAAAAAAGAAACATGGACGGCAAATAATTGCGATGTTCAAAAATCAGCTCCAGCGGAAGGACGGTCGATTCGATGATATGGTTTATAAAAAAGAACAACAGCGCCAGGGCGATGGTTGGTCGTTTCCGTAGCTGAGAGATCCCCAGCCCGATTAGCAGCACGGTCAGCAATATGGCAGGCAGTGTGGTCCAGGGTTGAAACAGGGATATTGAGAGAGGCACATCATGTTCAATTGACAGACGACCGGGCAGCGGGAAAAAAATTTGGCTCAGATAAAAAATTAAAATTCGCGGCTCAGTCAGCAGTCGTTCTGAAAACGTAAAGGGGCGGTGCTGGTAACTATTTAACAAAGAATTGAAGATATTGGAATTGAAGAACCACACCCCAAAAACAATAATAATTACGCCACCAGCTATCACACTTCCCGAATAATATTTTTTACCATCCCCCCACCTCCAATTAAAACGTTGAAAACACGTGAGCTCAATTAACATCAGCGATACGGGTAGCATCGCAGCATTTTCTTTGGATCCAAGGCCAAGCAGAAAACTCAGAGCGCAACCCAGCAAAAAGAATATGCGATGCGGCGAAGAACTGCTCAGCCGGCATTTTATATAGCATAACAGGCTGAGAATATAGAACATGGCGGCCAAAGATGCCATCCGTTGAACGATATAAGTCACCGCTTGGGTTTGAATCGGATTTATAGCCCACAGCGCAGTTGATAAAAAGGCGATGACATATCTGTTTCGATTAAATTTTTCTTTAACATTGGGAGTTTGAAATATATTCAGGATGGCTATAAACAGAAATGTAGTCGCCAAACAATGGATCAGAAGATTTATGATGTGATAGCCCAACACCTTATCTTTCCCAAAATACCAGTTAATTGCGAGTGTTAAAAAAGATATGGGTCGATACAGGTTGTCGCCGATTTCATTTGGATTGGTCGGCTGGGTAAACAAAGTTTGAACCAGCGACTCGGGCTTTAAATCCCTTAGATGGATATATCGATTGTTGAGAATATTGGGTTTATCATCAAATTGCCAGCCGGCATCGAAGGAATCGAAATAGACAGCCAGGACCAGAAAACATAACAATGCGGCAGCGATCAAACCACGTAATAGGTTTGAATGTGAATCATTTCGATTCAAAGTTCAAATCCTTCTGAATAAATGTTATAGCTTTTTTCGACAATCGAAAAACGAATAAATCCAAAGCGTTTCCGATTTTTTGATAAAAATCAATTATAACATGAAATGATTTTTTATAGAAAATTAATCCGGCGCAGATAGATTTATAATATGCGGGAATTGGTAAAAAATAAAAGTGGGGGACGGAATCCCCCACTTGACAGCTACTGATCAATTAATCAGGTCGTTATTGCATGAATCGTTTAGGGATTCATGTATTTATAGTAGACATTATTGGCGGAATCCCAACCGTTATCCTGATTGGCGGTGTCAACCGCCATGGCATCCATGTACTCTTCCGGGCAGCGATTACTGCCGTCTGTAACGGTAATCGTTATGTTCAAGGTCGGATCTGCACCTTCAACAGCTCCTGTGTTGTTGCCCGACAGGGTGTATCCTCGACCATTGTTTAGATCACCAATTGCTGGCGTTTCGACCCAGTCCGGTATGGAGAAATAATCGGCAATCGCTGAGGATATGCCGGCGGCATCCGATTCTGCCCGGCTGCAGAAAGTTTTGTTGCGGTATGCAATGAAGTTCGGAATGGCGATGGCGGCCAAAATACCGATAATTGCAATAACGATCATCAGTTCGATTAGCGTAAAACCCTGTGAATTCCCTCTTAGTTTCTGTAACATGTTTTAGACCTCCCCGTGTTAAATTTAAGTCATTTTGATTGAATAGTTAATTTTGATTAAGTCTTCGCGATAAAGTTTAAGTTAACTGCGCCGTCTTGTTCCGTTCCCACCCCCTTTTACAATTTCATTGATTTAGTTTTTCATTTAATGTAGTCAATTAATTTGTTGTAGTTTGTTTAGGCAATTGCCGTGCCAATAGGAAATTTAGTGATTAAATAAATATAACCGTTTGTAATCATGGTGCTATTTTTTTTTCTTAGGTTTTTTATCTGATTTGCGAAGCAGCAATGATTTGCTGAATTACAAAAAATGCGCCTTTTTTTGACGAAATTTGTCATGCTGTTTTTTGTTACCATGGCGGTTACCGGTTTCCAATGTAATCTCCCTAAGCCATTGATTATGAATGTTATCGGCCATTACAGGGATAGCATTATTATTTAGCTGGATAAAAAAATGGAATTTTAGAATTGATGGTGGGGATAGCTTGCCCGAACAACTAGTTGGGTACTATTAATGTTGAAATCTTCAGATATTCCGTCTGGGTCAGCTTAAGCGTATCCAAATAAGCCAGTTGATACGAACCATTTAAACGGTGCGTTTTCAGCGGTGCCCCGGTTTTATAACGACATTTTTGCAGGACCAGAATATGGTCAAAATCTCTGGCAGCTTTATTTAGTATTATATCAGGGTTTTGGTTGGCAAATTTGAAATCCAGCGCTCCCTGATATTGAACGATATATTAATAAGGACGCTCGCAGATAACCACTATTTTGGACGGCTTTTCAAAATTGGATCTTAAGTAGTTCAGGGTCTTATTGTATTCATAGGGAATAGTTCCGCGATTGACCAGCAACTGCTGGGATCCATACGGCCAAAAATAAAGCAGGTGGAATCCAAAAAAAACCCAGATAAAAATCTTGTAGGAGATGTTTACCTTATTTAAGATGGCGCGGATAAAATAGATTGCCGGTAACACCATAACCGGCAGGAATGCCAGGGCGAATCGATTTTGGGTAGCAATTCTCATGTCTCCCAGGAAAAATGAAACCTGAATAATACCTGAATTTTGCACGAAAATCTCCTCTACGAACTCTTCAAGGTTAATTTTTCATAATT
>Ga0056115_1001688_pt1 | contig 10751 bp, 7 predicted proteins | sample WorMetOlspDAHAB1_FD_77007 | JGI IMG/M metagenome (GOLD analysis project Ga0056115, IMG submission 77007) | Marine gutless worms symbiont microbial communities from Max Planck institute for Marine Microbiology, Germany - Olavius sp. DAHAB.1 ... | reverse complement strand
TGTTGGCTTCTTGCCGGTTAACTGGATGGGCTTGTCACCGGAAAGCATTGCCTTTTGATTTTTGTAAGTAAGAAAGTATCAAAAATGATTGTCTGATAATGATTCCTGTCACTTCACAGGAACTACAGAAGAGGTCCGGAAAGGAATGGCCTAAGAGGTGGGTCTTTTTCGACAATTTTTGAATTTGCCGAATCAGTATAGCATGTTAAAAAACACTAAAAACAGTAATATACTCGTGCAGTAAAGCAGCATGAAAGAACTTAAGAGCAAATTGTTTATATTTGGCCCTCAAACGACTTCCATATATCTGGATGTTTCAGCACTCACTCATCTACCGTGCATTATAAAATTTTTGTAACAAAATTCATATCTTATATGCTGCAGAGTCGATGGACAAATCTGAAGAAGGAGTTGATGACGACCGTTATACCGATGTTCCTCAGTAACCACCCCAACTCGGTACCAGTTCTGCACGCAGCGTGGCACTGTGCGGCACAGTCGCAGAACGTTCGGGGTCTGGTCCTGCACGCGATGGCCGAGTGGTACATGCGCGGCGAACCACATGACCAGGCGCGGCTCTCACGGATTCTTGATGTCGCTCAGGATCTCAAGGTTTGCTCAACAGTGTTTTCAACGATAGATTTCCAAATTTGTTCATATACGAAAATCATACATGTAGATGTTATTTATCTATTTATCATGTGTAAAATATTACTGGTTGTTGATATTTGATGTTGTTATTGTTCGTCCATTATTTATGTTTAATATTAAAACAAACATGAAGCACTTATGTGACAAAGAATGTTTAATTTATCATAACCAAACCATTCTTCAGCGAAACGTAGAATAGTTTACATGTGATAAAAGAGAAGCATATATTTAGCATCTATATCTATGTTTTGCATGTATGAATAAATTTTACATCTGTCTGTTGGGTTTGCTATTTTTTCTCGAAAATCTGGAAACAGTTGATTCAGGGAATTCAAAAGTGGTCCATGAAAAGTTGAGCAGAAAGCAAAAAGTGTGGGAAGAGTTGCGGAAAAATCGTAGATTTGTCCTTTCGTTGGAAATTTGTGTTTTTCCCTGGAAATAATTATTGGTATTTTTTCATCCACTTAGGGAAGAATTACAGTTTGAGGTGCAGTATGCGTAAATAACTTATTCTTGTTTCATCTGTTTTGATGCCGAAAATGTGCTTCTAAAAGTCAGTTTCCAAAAATTTATTCTGTCCACAAAGTGGCAACTCTGAATGATTGGTCTGAAGTTAAGTATAGTTTGCTGTTTTTAACCCTTTGCAGCACTTTGTGATTGTGCACATTACATTAGTGACATCAGTGTAAAGAAAACAATTCTTTATGTGCTGTTGAAAGGTCACTTGTAGTTGATATCGAAGCTGTTTTGTTAGTTTCCCAGCGACAAAGGACAACGTCGAACACTTTCATAAACACACACTGTAAACTGTCTTCTATCAGGGTTCCCACGAGTCTTGAAAAATCCTGAATTTTGGGTTTTCATCTTTTGGGACCTGAAAAGTCCTGAAATTGTGGACATGGATGTTGAACAGAGTCCTGAATTTCGTTAAAATCTTCCTGAAAAACTAAGACTGGTAAACGTGGTTGTCGATTGTTGCTGATCCACTGACGTAGAAAACTGATGGATGTTACAGCGAAATATTGAACATGGCACTCAATTCCGAATGTGAAGTGTACCATGTTTGTGTCTTAGACCAGTATTTACCATTTTATATATATGATGCCATGGTGCTGATGAAGACCTGAATTTTGATTCTCTAATTTGAGTGAGAATGCTGTTCTAAAAATGGAATCATTTTGTCTACTGACCAGGCTGCGGCATTTTATGTTGCCAGTCTTAAGTTTTTGAAATATAACTGAAGAGCTATTTCAAGCTCTGTGGCTGAATTCATCTTTCTCGGACAATTGGTACGGAGACACCTCTTTTCGTGGAGTATTTCTAACAAGCTTCGGTTGGGATTTGATGGCACTTCAGAACAGTTAGGCTGAATAATGAATATTCTTCGCAAAAGATTATAATTGACAGTTTGATGTGGGAGAAAAATTTAAAGACATATCGGGCTCTGATGTGATATAAGAACAGATATGTTACGTCTGTTGGTAGCGATACTTGCATGCTGTTGTGTGGAATAATGTGGTTAGTACTAGCTGAGGAAGTTCGGGATGCCTGAATGTGTTGCAGGCATTGTCGATGTTGCTGAATGCGACGCCGTATGCCTTCGTCATAGACATGGCTTGTCTTGCATCGAGACGAGAATATCTGAAGCTTGACAAATGGCTGAATGATAAAATCCGTGAACATGGGGTATGGAGTTCAGTTCCTTGGTGATAGTGTCGAATTCATGCCTATTAACAGCTAATGTGCTTGACACTGTTTGATGATGTGAATACATAGATAAATTTTTTGACTAACACATTGATTGTATTCATGTCTTTGAAGTTTGACTGAATAGTGGTAAATGTCAGAATGTTATAATGTATGGTGGGGTTCAAATGTGTACCAAGCATTAATAAATAACAGCTTCAGATGTTGTGGCATGTGTGTGTTTTTTTACATTTGTTATTCTCACATAAGGATAGTTTTGAATTAGAGTTTTGAATTTGAATACGAGTCAGGTCCCAGTCCACATTAAATTTAATGGAATTCTCGCTCAGAACACTGGACAAAGAGGCATTAGTAGATCTTTCAAGCTTGAATAATGTTATTATTTCTCCGTATATACTGTCAAAATGATGAATGTTACTTTATAGTAGAGGACAGCTGAAAGACTGTTGTATATGATTAGTAAAAAAGAAGTTCCAGGAAGCCGACTGTGGTAGTGCAGTGTCTGATGGAAGACAACAGTGTATGAGGAAGACCGCCAAGAGCATGACTAGATGGCATAAAAGAATGGTTGCGGGCAGGATTGATTGATATACTGAGCTGGAATGCCAAAGACTAGAACGACTTTATAAGGAAGGCCAGGAGGAGTCAGTACCTGTCAAATGTGGAAAAACAAAGAGAACTAGCAGTCTCCATGATGAAGACGATGAAGAAAAACTTGTCGTTTTAAGAGTGCTAGTTGCATCAAGGCTGTTATACTTGTGTGTGCTCAGGAGCCGTTCGTCCAAGCTTGTGCTAGTTTCCTGGTGGTTCGCTGTCCACAGCTGGTTGGCAAGGACGACCAGGCGACTCAGAGCAAAAGTCATCAGCTGCCTGCCGAAACTATCGGCACCATGCTGGCTTGTCTGCAGGCTTGCTGCACGTATGTTGTCAGCATGATCGTACTCTAGTTCCTATTTTGTGTGTTTTTTGGCATGTCAGAACAGTGGACTTTCTGTCACTGTGTGTTGTACAATGAATGTTAGGTCAGTGGTGGAATCTGCAAGTCACCCCTGTTCTTGTTTTCTCGAAACACATTCTTGGACTGAAGACCATACGATTCTCAGCCACAATTTCAGACTCGGGGTGAGAGGATTGTAACCACATACTCATCAAGGAACTGTCACTCATCTTACAAACTCATCTCTACAGTTGTTCCTTCCCCTAATCCACAGTACTGCCCATTCACTGACTTCATCATTTCGACACCATAATCATTTTTTTCTTACTTACTTACTTACTTATTTACTAACAGTACAGCTGAGGTAAAACATAAACTATTGAAGTCAGCTTCACAGCCATTGTCAGTAGAAGTGCCACAGTCTGTAGGACCATAGGCATGAATACATCTCCCTGTCTTAAGCCTCTGTAGCCGCAGGTGGTGTAAACCGTAGTCTGTTATGCATGACCATTGCTACTACAGTGCCATTACCTTCCTAGCTTTGGAGCATCACCACCCTTCGTACCAAATTATATTGCTTGGTGCCAGAGGCAGGTGTGCGAGCGGCTTGCCCATGGCCATACGTGACAGCGCAATTCGTACCGGCAATCACTTGATCACGACTGCAAGGTGCTATCACTAAGTTATCGAGCTGGACTTGGCTGACGGTGGCAAAGTGACTTGAATTAAATTTTTGTGGAGATCTCCTCACAAGGCCCACCGGTGTTGACTATCGTCATTAGCATTTAAGTATTTCCCATTCATGATCTGAGTGAAATTACTATTTGCAATGTTGATGTTTACCATGTATGTTCTTGAAGTGTAAATGGACTTCCTTCGGCTTATTTGATCAGGAGTTTGTCTCCGGAGCTTCAGGAAGATGTTCTTCGTATTCTTGCGAATGGAAACATGCTTCTGAAGGCCGCGAAACAGTTCATGCCCAGTGCCGCAGCACGTACTGGTCTCTCTCAGGCGTCAGTTGCTGGCCTTCCAGCTGGTCTCAACAGCCAGGTAGATCGCACTGTTGTGTCCATTTCTGCAATATACATCTGCCATCCTTTTTTTCTATATGCTGTATAGTGCACCAGCAGCATACATGGTGGCCCAAAATTATCATTAAATCTGGTTAAAAACTGTTAATCAGGCTAGCTTTTTAAAAATTAAATGTGAGGGTATGCACGACCTAATCTGTGACAAGTTACTGTGTTTGCTTTATATGGATAAGAGAAGTGTATATGATAATATTGTAATTGAAAACCTGGGGGAAATGAAAAAAAGATGAAAATAATTTTTTACATGAATCGCCATCTAAACTGTGGTTAATGACTGGAATTCACAGCTTACAAAGGCAAATATGCTGAAAGAAGGAGCCCTGACATCATTTACATTATATGATGCATGTCACAGCTTTGCACCTTTCGCACAATACACATAGAATATTTAATACCAAGTGATAACAGCATATTTGTTGATCCACACTTTTAACGTTCTTAGTGTATCTCTTTGGCGTCTGATTTGTTGATGATTTTGTAATGGCTTACTTTTTGGGCCACCCTGCAGACTATGTGCACGAATCCAAATCTTTGCAGCTTTCTGTTATGTCGTTTAGTGGTGTTAAAATCATGTCAGTTGAGCCATTTTTGTAAAATGTGCGACTTTCTTCACTTGTTTACATGTAACTATAGCATAGCATAACTCGTTAGAAATGTAACAGTGTTTCCGCTGATGCTGAGCCTGCATTGTTGTCTATATGTTGCATAATAATTGCAGTATTTGAGAGTGTTTAGAAATGAACAGGTACTCTTTATTCCATTGGTATTAGCATGCAGTCATACGAGTCTCATTTGGCATGTGAAAATTCTAATTTAACGTATTTAAGGCTAGCTAACATTTCTTGAGTTTTGTTACTTTTGCTGGAATGGGAATCTACACTTGTGCTGCACATAGCTGACAGTCGAGACAGTCCATGTAAAGTATTTGCAGTGGATATTGCATACATACATACATACATCAGTGCCGTAGTCAGGATCAGTATATATGAGGAGGCAATAAGAAAAATACCCTCAGTTTGTCTCCCCCCCCCTTTCCATTCTTCTCTCGTGCCTATCCAGTATCCACCCCTCTCTTTTCTTCCCTTCTTCCTGCATTAATTTCTACTCTCTTACTCCATTTTTTCCCAAAATGTAGCTAGGGAGGTCGGGAGAAATTTGTCGAATAGCAATGTCTCCAGAAACAAGGAGAAAAGTGCCTGTTCGTGCCTAATCTACATCCATGTTCATTTTTCTTTTGTTTATCTCGAATGACAAACCGCACTATGTAACAGACAGTGTGTAAAGATACGATTGAAAGGATTCAAGTGTTAATGAACAGAAACTCTTGTTCAGTATAGGCATCATAAAACAACGTATGTGTTACGAAATGGAGGAAAAGTGACTATGCCGCCGCAGATTACATCCACATGAAATTCAAAATAGTAGAGCAGTTTGTTTGCGATTCTGTCACTGATCATTTAGGCAGGAGCAGAAATATATTGCCGTGTGATCTGGTGAACTTTTGTGCCACAGTACTAGACTAGCATAACATAATGCTTCGAACGTTGGTCTCGGCCGGCAAACATTCCCTCTCCTGCACCAACCTGGTAGTCGGTTGCGTGACCACGTAGTGGGTAAAGCGTCCACAGCCAACTAGGCCAACTCAGCCTTCCATCCCTCTGGGGTCAGTAAACTTGTGCAGTTAGGTGCTTTGGTTGCAGATGCAATTGGCCGAACACATGGTGAGTGGTGTTGCCCACGTGATTGAGCACCGCTATCTGTGTGCTGGAGTATGCTTGCTGCAGCTCAGTGGCCGTGGAATGGGAGATGAGTGCCCACCCTCACTGATGTGTGCTGTGAGAGTTTACTAGCGACTGGGGATCATTTGCATTTGCTTAGGTGTTTACTTTGAAATATATTGAGTTTTTCTACACTCAACATTGTTATGGCACTTTTATATGGGGCAGTATTTATATTTTTCTTTGCATTGAATTACCGTAGTGAAACAAGCACAGTTTTGCATGATAGATTACTGGCCATAGCATACAGGTGCAGTAAATGAAGTTGGTTGATCCATATGTTTTTAGTTAAAGTGATGATTTGATGCACAGTGCGTATGCATTTATAAATAGTTACTGTTGTAATTGTATTTAATTTTTGTCTCAGTCTATATTATAAACATAATATTGGAGTACATTTGTTACTGTGAGTTTGCTGTGTACAGTGGTTATGTACGTTAGTATTAATTAATGTATGAAGATTTCAATCTTAAGATTGCTCCAGATTGTGCAGGCAATTTGGGGTGCAGTTAATCAATCCAGATAAATTTGTTGAGTGCCTCTGACAAGATGGACAAGTTGCTTAACGATAAAATGATACAAGAAAGAATATAAATGAAATGAAATATTAAAAACCAAAAGTGGGGACTTTCAAAAATACAAACTAATAAACAGGTGCCTAAGTGTGGGCATGTGATAGCTGTCTCAAGATGTTGTCTGGAAGTTGACATAACTATTAACAGCTTATTTTTTATTTGCTCACTATGTGGAACAGCTGCAGCAGATGATGTGGAAAGAAGCTTAAGTGGTTGGTGACTGGCTATGCTCTCTTGGAAGGGCTTGCCACGACAATGATGAGCAGCATGTTGATTGAATGGCGTCAAGTTGAATTGGTTTCTAAACAACATGCTTGGTTCGGTCATCGTGTCGTATAGCATGAAAGGATCGTGTGCATCGGATGACGTTGCAGTAGAGAATAGCAAATTGATTAACACGGGCATTCTATCGGCCTCAAAAGTTTTCATGACATTATGTTAACCGCCTTTGCAACATATCGAAGGCTAATATTTATCCAAACATATTCTCCTCATTAACCCTTGCATTTTCTTGTTTCCTGAATGACAAAGACTAATTGGGGTAGTTTTTTTGTCATTTGGATTTGTTGTGTTCTATTTGGTTGTTTTTTCCTGCACTCTTTTGTTTTTCCTTTTTCTCACTCTCTCGGCTTTTATGAATTATATATTTCCATAACAAGTACTTGTTTTAGCTTGCTCATTGATGCCAACTGTTTAACTACAATTTATTATCTAGAGGCATGATATTGCCTATTTGTGCCGAAACTGCTGTTAAATCCCAGCTAACTAACTTGCATTGTTTTTTGTGATGCAGATTGACCCATTGGGTGGCATGAATCCGGTACTGAATGCTGTTGCCATGGCCGCCAACAATCCTGCTGCCCTCGGTGGGGTTGGTGCATATCCTGGTAGCTTGGCTGGGCCGTTGTCTGGCACAGCGCCTGGCTCGCCAGCAAGGAACTTCCCACAACTGGGACAGATTAACCAGCCACCGCAAGGTCCGTCAGCGCAGCAGCCCGCTTATCCCGCTTTGCCAGCTGCTCTGAGTTCACAGCTACAAGGTGACATGTTGTTGTTTATAGCAAACTTTATTAGCAAAGACAGTAATGACAGCTATATATGGAGAGAAAACTACGTTAATATGCTGGCTATATGCTGAAGTAGTAGTTAGGTTTGCATAATGACTGTGTTACAAAATGTCTATATCCATTAATTTTTTCTTCTAAGATATGTGTTTGTTTTGTGTACTCATAAATACTGCGTAACAAAGTCATATTTCACTCTATAAGGCCTGTAGACTGCACATTCACCCTTGTCTGTGATGCAACAGCGCATCAGCAGCTGCAGTGTGCGTTTATGTGGCGCTATATAAGTGTTGGGCTTTACCTTTTTTAAACAAAACTGAACAGCTGCCGTTCTTGTAATATCATTTAATTAAGTTTAAATGTGGAGAAATGTTGTGAAACTAACAGGGCTTGACAGATTTTGTATGCAGCTTAATTTGTGCCTGAACTGCTTTGCACTGGTAATGTAGTGAGTGCATTGCTAATTTGTTGTGCGTGTGTTGCTTTTAGGATTGAGTTTGCATTCCGGGCTTGGCTCCACCGGTCTTGGGCCAAGCATTGGCACTGGCCTGGGTACCGGCTTTGCTGGGAGTGGACTTAGTGGATCAGCTCTCGGAGCAAACAGTCTGACCGGTGGATCGGGTCTCACTGGCAGCAGTCTCGGCATTGGATCGGGCCTCGGAACTGCGGCTGCGGGTGTCACTAGCGGAATGGCTCTCGGCTCTGGCGGTCTGGGTTCAGCTGCCAGCCTGGGAATGGGCAATCTGAGTGCTGGTCCTAGTCTTGGCACTGACACCCTTGGAGGCAGTCGGGGCCTGGGAACAAGTGCATTAGGTGGAGTTGGAGGGCTTGGAGGTGGCGGTGTTGGCAGTGGTTTGTCGTTACCTTCGCGAGGTGCACCCAGCCTCGGAGTACTCAGTGCACAGGCAGCATTAGCTCAACAGTCAACCTCCGTCAGACCTGGTTTGTATTCACTCAGTCAATCAACAAAAATTTATATAGTACATCCTATGAAGCTTGGTCAGAGGCCCTTTCACAATGTAGTGCTGTGTGTAAAAACGGCACTACCCTTTTCTGACTTGCTGCTGTTTTTGATGTGGCATGTCACCATTAACTAGCATGTAAACGAAGATTATGTACTTTGTTAAACGACTTGCCCAAAACTTTAATAAAGTTTGAGGCTGCTAATGAATTGTCTTCAAACTGTCCATATTCAAGGTTTATCCACTATTTCTGGAAAACCTGGATGAAGCAGGGAATTCAAACATGGTCACATGACTGCTCCTCTGCCCCAAGCAGTGTGAAATAATTTTCCAAGAGATGTCCATGGGAGATTCTAAACCAGGAGCAATGTGTTAACTGCTTCGGCTATTTGGCTTTGTCTAAGTGTTTGTCCATCCCCATTGTTGTTTAGTCACTCTGATATAAAGACGGTTGTAGTTACGATACATTGTTTGATGTGTTGTCAGGTCCTGTTAGCTCTGCGGCCACCCAGCCGACCGCCGGACTGGGAACGCAGCAGTTCTCGAAGGACGTCGAAGACGAAGCCAACTCGTACTTCCAACGCATCTACAACACTTCAGGATCGTCACAGCACTCGGCAGTTACAATCGTGGAACAGGTGCTTGAGATGCTGAAGAACTTCAAAGATTCACTGAGCGATAGAGACAAGGTAAGTGCTTGTTGGTGTCATCGTCATAGCTGTTTGTGCAGTGGTCGTCGCATACAGGAGAAGATTTATGCATTGACAGTGAAGTCTATACTGAGGGTGCCCATCCTCTTTAGGACCTTTCAGTCAGCGAGCGTTAAACCCAATTAAGCTAGCATACAACCCATGTCGGCTGGATGGCCGGCTGAGATTAACAGCCAGCTCATTTAACAGACTTAACTGAGTAGTCTCAGTATGCCAGCAGTCATTGCTAAACAGAACTTGTCGTTTCTTCCCCAGTGGTGGTTGAAACCATCGCAGGTACTCATTGCACCTACCCACTGAATGATGGCCAGGCTGAGTAGCCTGGAAAATACCAGGATGGTATTGATATGCGTGCCATAGGTGGTCACCAGTCCCAGCACTAACCAGGCTTGGCATAGCTTGACTTTGTTGATGTGACCAACACTATTACCACTACACCAAACAAGCCTGGGAAATTGTCACATTTTGGGGGGAAAATCTGGAATCCTGGATAATTTGGAATTCACAAACTTTCAGGGAGAATGCCGAAAGTCGGGGGAAAAGTTGTGGGGAATGTCGCAGCATTTGTCCTGTCAGGGAAAATCTTCGTTTGCACGGCAGTTAGTGACACAATGATTTTTTCTTTTCCTTCAGTGCCGAAAAGTTTGCTGGGTAATGTCAGAGAATTTTTTACGGAAAGTGCAGCACTTGTTCAGTGTGAGAAGTGGCGACCTCGTTGTGCAGTGTACACGAGGAATGAGGTGCTCTGTGTTGATGTCTGTGTTGCTTCACAACGTGTACATTTAATAACAGTAACGAAACAGCTTGTAGGATGCCAAACAATGATGAATTTGTTCGTTTTGTTGGTGCTTTAGGAGGTATTTCAGTGCATGCTGAGGAACTTGTTTGAAGAGTACCGATTCTTTCACCAGTACCCCGACAAAGAGCTTCATACGACGGCAATTCTTTTCGGAAGCATTATCGATCAGGGCCTCGTTACGTAAGTGCTTGCTGCATATTGCATATGTTTCTCTATGTCTTGGCTGACGACTTTAGTTACTATTCTCTATATTTGGGGCAGTTCAAAAGAGTTATCTGTAGATAAAGATCTAACATATTGCATAGAACCTGCTTACTCTGTTCCCAGTGCCCTTATCTTCGTTTTGTTAAGTGCTTGTAAAAATATAAGTACTTATATAAGATATGTTTTACGAAATTGCTTACCAGTGATAATATAGTTTTTATGTATAATATGTAAGTTATAAAATAATGACATCCAGAAAATATTTTTTAAATA
>Ga0056115_1001686_pt1 | contig 10754 bp, 8 predicted proteins | sample WorMetOlspDAHAB1_FD_77007 | JGI IMG/M metagenome (GOLD analysis project Ga0056115, IMG submission 77007) | Marine gutless worms symbiont microbial communities from Max Planck institute for Marine Microbiology, Germany - Olavius sp. DAHAB.1 ... | reverse complement strand
CACATAGAATACTTAATACAAACTTATTACATTCTTTTGCTCATTTTATAGTTAAAATTTATTTTAAAAAATTAGCCTTTATGACGGTTTTTAATACGATTTAATGATGACACTTGATAATGACTTACTTTTTTGGGCCACCCTGTACGTCAATCCCGACGCCAGCGGCTATCAGTCAGTCAGCAGCCGCAGTGGTGTGGTTTACCGTGCACAAACTGGAAAAATCACAGGAAAAGTCGGAATGGAAACAGTTCACGCACGAACTAGCGATTTTCGTGAATTTCATGCGATTTCTTTATTCAACTGTCAATCAACGGCGCAGACTGCATACACTCGTGCAGACAAATTTGGGTTGTTGATTGCAACGAAGCCTCAACAGTTATAGGTTTACGGCATCGAGGCCACACAAATTATTTGCCTATCAGAATGACGATACCGTACCGTATTTACGTGTATATTTATAATAACGCATTATGTGTGAATTACTTTTATCAGTAGTCCCACTTGAATGCTGTTTTTTTTGTTTTTTTTTAAATCCCCTACATAAATGCACCTGACTGACGATGACATCTGTTGAATTTTATCGTGAACAGCTTAATTACGAACTTCCGAGCCACCACACTGCCACTCGATCGCCACTAAAAATTTATTAATTCCGAAGCAGCGAGAATTGATTTGTATGTTCGAGACATTGGATTGCAATAGTTTGCTTGACTTGCGTGCCAGCTTTGTGATTAGTTAATCGTCTATTTATTTATTTATTTTTGTCTTTTTTTGCTTGTATTTTGTTGCCAATGTTTGGAAAATTAAAGATATTCGATGGTGTTTCTGGATGTGCGGACCAAGCACTTAGCAAAGTCTAAACTGTTGTGACGCGATGCAATAATGCTGCGACTGCACGCAAGCAGCATTCGTCGTTTCCGCTATCAATGTTTTACCGTTAACACAACTGGTAATTAACGAGCGACGCAGCAATGGCGAGAAATGTCAGTCATAAACGGCGAGACGAGGCTGAGCAGCTGACATACAGGCTGGCCCAAAAAAAGTAACAGCTACTATCAAGTATCATCATTAAATCGTATTAAACCGTCATTAAGGCTAAATTTTTCACCGATTTTGACTATGAAATGAGCACAAAAATATACTGCCTGTATTAAACATTCTATGTGTGACCTAATTTGTGACGTCATAACTTGCTGTGCTTAAAGCTGCGATGTGGCTAAAAAAAATCAATGTGTGATAAAATCATGATTGAAAATCAGCAAAAGAGAAAATACGGAAATCAAATGAATTTTACATAAATATCCATCTAAAAAATCGTTTACAAACGAAATTCACAACTTTCTAAAGCGAGCTGATGCCAGAGAGAGCGCTGATATCATTTACCTTATAGGTGACGCATATCGCTAGTTTGCAGGTCAGACAGTCATTGACGTCAAAAAGTAGGTCACGCACAGAATATTTAATACCAACAGATAAAATTTTAGTGTTTCATTGATACTTTAATTTGATGAATAAATCTAATCTCACTGGCAGGCTTTAGGCCTAATACGACTTAATACGATATTTCGATAACTGATAGTGGCTTACTTTTCTGGGGCCATCCTGTACTGTAGGTTGGCAATGCGAGCCCGGCGGCGCAGAGCAATGTTTATCACACGCTGCAGGTCTGTGTAATGATGCATTGTTCACTGGTAGCAATTAAACACCGATGAGTGACCTATTACGGGACGGCGTCCTCCGAAAACGCAAAACCAGAAAACGATGATGGACCACTGTAACTTGTACGCCTAGCCTAAAAATGTCGCATTTTCAGTTATCGGTTTAATCGCGTTTCAGCCGTTTAGCTGAAAGTGTTTACGTTAAAACGTAAGACCTATATCATATGTTAAATGTATGATGTTAAGACTGAAAAATATTTTCATTTGCACGAAAGTGGACGTAGACGGCATTCAACAAGCTTGACTCCAGTGGCGGATTCGAGGGTGATTGGCCTCGGCAATTTTTCCAGTAGGCTATGTCGCCTTTTCCCGCGTGTAAACACTGTCGCCCCCCCCCCCTTCAAAATTTCTGGAGCGGACACTGATTGACTATTTTAAACACTCAAGCGCTAGGCTTTCGATACGACACAATTTTTTTACACCATCCAGTACTCAATTGAAAGAGAGGGTTTTGTAAATAGCTGTAATTAATTCATTAATAGTCATGCATTCAAGGTCATTCAACAATTGCTTTGTAGTTGGGAGACAACCTTTGAATTAGCTACACTTATACATATTTTTATCTAAAGGTCACTTAAAGCAGCTTGTGTTAGTTCAACTTAGTTTAGCTGTCACTCAAAATGTCATTTTTCTTCCATTGTGCGAATTTTATGCATTGGAGGCCTTTAGCACGGTAGGGTCAATCTAATTGCTTGAATAGCTCCTTAGTTTAGCAGTCGATAGCTTAATTAGCCAAAATAACAGTAATCTAATTGATGCTAACGGAGGCCGCGGGTGAGATAGTAAGAATGGAGAGGGTTAGCGATACACCCCGTCCAACCACCTCTGCGGAAACCGCGCCGAAACGCGATCCCACACAATGTCGATGTCAGCGATAGCGCAGAATCATGATCGAAGCATCTCTACTCGTCTGTCTGAAGCTTGTGCTTACGCTGCAAATAGATTGAAATAAAAACAAGTTGCGAATTACGAGACGGCAGCCACGACACCGCATAACAGGCCTACGTAATTGAGTTGTGTATAATTAGGACAGCAGACTAGTGGCTTCGGTGAATATTCGCCATTGTAGCAGCGAGTTTAATCAGATATACAGCCTACAGTCGGAAAATGACAGACGTACACTACAGTAATAATAATAATAATAATAATAAACCGATTTATCTAGCGCCATTACGTCGTAAATTCAATGGTATCATTTCGTGTCACACGTCTGGAACGTCATTCTGTATGTGTTTACGAATGAAATGATAAAAAAACATCAACTTACCGCCGTTCAATTCGTAAAACGCACACAAAATGACGTTCGAGATGACGTAATGCGTGACGCGAAACTTAAGTGAAACTTTAATTTAACGATCATGTAACCGGTCCTAAATCAACCTCGCCGATACACAATACCCATTTGCAAGAACTGCAGTAAGTGTGCATATGACCTTGATAAAAAAACACCAAAGCAGAGAACATCACCGATTATATGTGTCGCCTTGTTGTTCAGAACAGGAGCAAAGTTAAAGGAATACTCACACTCAAAGACTCAATCAGTGAAAGCAAGAGCGCAACAGAAATTTCACACGAGGGTCCCAGCCTGGGACGAGAGAGCAATAACTGCACGACAAACTGGAGATGTCAGATGGTTTCAGTAAGACAAGCCAGGACTCCATTATATGCGACGAAGACCAATCTAGTTACAACTCGTTGCAATAACTGTCTGCGAAACAGGGGCATCGATCTTCCCCCTAGGCACAAAACGCATCCCTTATAAGTGGGGGGGAGGCAACCCCACTCACCCCCTCCTTACAAATCCTGTCCCCGGTGCCCCGTAACCCCTCCTTTAATTTATTCTTCCCTGTGGTGGAGACCATTAAACGGCAGACCAGGGCTGCGTATGGCTGTTTGGTCGCAGGTTCAAAGTCCCTTGGCTGCGGACTTAGCCTACGGCCTAGTCTGTACGCCCGCTCTGTCAGTGACACAACAGCGCAGAGCAGCTGCAGCTTGTGGCGATAAGTGCTATGCCTTTATCTTTACCTTTTACTTCTCGGCTATATTTCTCATTCAGCGACGCTTTATTCTGCGCAGTGTGCGTTCGCCATTAACACCTCGCATCTCAGCTTTCAAATCCCCCTCAAACGTATTAACCCCCCAGCCCCCTGCGATTTATCATGCGCATTTTGCTTAGTCCCGCATTGGCCACGACGACAGGCTGTGACATCGTATGCAACAGGAAAAAATTCAGACGACCAAGCGCAAACAAATGCAATCTCCTCAAGTCTGATGACAAACTCATGACTAGATGTACAGAATATATATATATGTATAAATAGTAAGAAGTAAAAACCGTCACACACACACAGTCATCAGAATATTACACATTAACAAACAGAAACAGTCGACCGGAGCCGACCTATACGTGTATACGCTGGTCTACAGTCAGCAAACAACACATTACAGAAGCCTATTGGAAACATGTTCACAACGTCGGAAAATGCAGTCGGCACATAAATTCGACAACCAGAAACGTCGACTCACGAAAAGCACAGGACAAATACACTGACTGACTTACTGACTGATACAAAGTGCGGCACAAACTGAGAAACGACACGTTGAGGGCAACTCAGCAAATCGGCGACGCAAATGTAGCCAGGTCGGCTGCAGGCGACGCACTGCATCTGCTCTGAAAGCAGCGGCGCCGACACGATTATGCGACGCTAGCGACACTGCTATTCAAACTGCGAATGGGACGTTCCAACAGCGGCATGCGATGCTTTTCTGTTCTCTGTCGCTGGGGTATGGTGGTTTCGCGCGCTCGCGTTTGCAGACTTCTGAAGCTACCTTGAATCTTTTATCATGTGCACCGCAGCCTTTGCATGTCGTTTGCACGGGCTCAATTTTCGAAAAATCATGAGATGGTCAAGTTGTGGTCATAACTTCGTCATAAGATCGTCACAGGAGATCGTAAAGTCATGATCGTAAATAAAAATAGCAACCAATCACAAGCTCCGAGATTAGCTTGTTTACACATGTGTTACTTATTACTTGTTCATTACTTACGAGAGCGGGCAAATGCGCCGTTTGTGTTTGTTTATGTTTACCTTTTGCACCCCAACCCGCTAGTGTCCGTTTCGTCCCAATCCCAGTTTCAACAGCAGTGTCCCTAGCGTCTTACAACGCTCCATCTCAGCTGGAAGCACACCTCAACGCAGACACGAAACTCGAGCGGCAGTGTGACAATTACAACCGAAACTAGTACAAACGGTGCAACAGCACTGTATCGTATGGATTTCTCTGGATACGTACAACATGTGACAATATTTAGTTGAATGATCACTATTGCATGCTGTTTGATAGTAGGGTTAGGGTTAGGATTAGATTTAGTGTCTGGTTGGTCAGTGGTTATGCACACGTATTTGTACTGCCTTCGGCTGTCATTGTCACATTACCACGACCAGAAAGTGTCAGCAAATGATAGTTGAAGCGTCGACTCGTCTCGTCACCATGCACCAAAAACACACGAATACTGGTGGCGACACGAAACGAGCGAAAACGATGAAGCCGCCGACGCAGCTGGCGAGTATTTCACGCGCACTGACTGTTAGCGCCGTACAGACATGCAACCAAAGTGTAACTACAGAATACAGAGTTAAGCCCAAATTCCACTTGACTCGTCACGTCTCGACGCGACACGTTCGACGTGTCGAGCCGTTCTGTTCGAAAAGCTCGACACAGCCAAAATGCATGGGCGCGACACGTCGACCTGGTCGTGTCGAGACGTGACGAGCCAGGTGGAATTTGGGCTGTAGGCTACTGATGATCCGAGATGGACATTCTGCTATACAGTTTTCGGATGGAACATCGTTGTCTAAATATGATACTGATGTTACTGCAGGTTGTGACGAACCGTTTAGCTTAAGTTTTACTGCGTCTTTCTTTCATTTTATCTTATTTCATTGTTACTAGCTGACGTGTCGTGTACGATATCAATTTTACGTAAATAAAAAGTTGAAAAGAAAACTTGTTCATCATCAGTTGTCATGACAAAACAAACATCAGTTAACGGCTGCACAGTAAACTTCACCGAATTCAGTCCCAACACTGCAGCAACAGAGCGAGCAGACCGCAAACCGAATCGCCAATAAACTGATCATTATTCAATCACGTCGTAAGCTCATGGCACGTCGCGTAATTAGAAAATGTACAATATGCAAATCACTCATAGGTCATTTGCATAGTGCGGACGTTTTTGACATTATTTTGTTTTGATTCACGCTGACGCCGCAACGACCGAATAAAAGTCCCCCCCCCCAATTTTTTTATATATTCAGAGTCTAGCACACTTTTCAACAGTATCAAATATCCTACCCATTGCCTTTATCAACTCCAGCCACCCACACGTAATACTCAACATATCACACGTGACTGAGCACATTCATAGTATGTATTGCAAAGTCGTACCTTTAAACTGTACAAAGACTCCTGTAGCAATCGGAGCCTGTTTCGTCTCCTGATTAGCCTAGACTTTTATTGTGTTATGTGTTTTACTGAATACTGATGTCCATGTTTCAACAAGTATGCGTTTGTCATCCATAAATAAAAGATGATTTGATTTACTGACGTTTTAACGGCGGGCAACTGAACTGCGTCTCGGCTCAGTGGCGCATCCAAACATTTTGAAAAAAATGGGGGGAGACGATGTATCGGCCCCGTCGTCATTTATCGCAAATGCATACAACAAAAAATATATGCCTTTTACACGGGAAAAGGCGGCGCTTTTTGAAAAACAAATTAATTCTGCGCCAATAGGCGGGGGCGCCCCCCCCGTTTCCCTTTGAATCCGCCACTGTCTGCGGCGCTCTTCTTGTAGAAGGCGATCATGACGACAAGCGACTGACTGAAGCGGTGAACAGGACATGCGACGTGTAATGGATAGAACGGCGCGACCAGCCGATGACACGAGAAAGCGACAGTTTGCATTCAACAGAAACGAAACGAAATACAGACACAGCGCGGACTCGACTAGATGCTCAATACGACATTACGAAAGACAGCGTTCGCCAGTGCACACAGAAACACATCATATGCAAAAGTTATGCTACAGATCACAAACGGACGCACAGTATGTATCAACAATCGAGGAGTGACGCGAATAAATTAATTCGAGAGAGAGAGCAGCAAAAAAACGCGACCGGAAACGACAACTGAAGTGAAGCGATACAGCGCATGCGACGTCAGCAGAGACTGATCGATCGACTGACTGATGGCGGCGGCTTAACGGCACTTTGAGCACCATACAGCGATGACATAGCAGCGACGCACTGACTAAGGCCGCTGGCAAGCAAGCAGACAGGGCACGTGAACCAGTTACCCGACTCTTAGCACCTGCACTGTAATAGGCCAACTCAGCCTTCCATCCCTCCGGGGTCGGTAAATGAGTAGTGATCCATGTAATTCCAAGGATCACGAGGGTGGCGACCATTAAACGGCAGATTAGGGCGGGCATAGCTCTTAGCCGCAGGCCTGGGCCCGTGGGCGCGGGCCTAGCCTGCAGCCTATAGGCTGTACTCCCGCTCTGTCTGTGACGATAGCGTATTGGAAGAAGATTGTTTCATAACAATACGATATACAAAAATTCACTTTCACTAATAATAATGCTGTCAGTATATTTGCGGTGATTTAAGCGACAAATACCATAAAATATACGGCTGTCGCCTCCGAAATGACGCATAACTGTACGGGGAGGGGCGGGGCATACGCAGTTGGCATGTTTCAGCGGGTAACATATACACGAGTTCTGACCAGTTAGAAAGTAGCACGCACGCACGCACGCACACACGCACACACACACACACACACAGCGTGGCAGTGAGTGAGACGAACACAGAGACAACGCAGACTCAGGAGCGCCACACCACAGCAATTCCAGTGCAGCCGTGCAGCACCAACTTCAGCAGACAACGACTGATTGATTGATTCGACTGATTGGGGTTTAACGGCACTTTCAGCACAAACAGGCTACATCGTGTGCTTGATAAGTATGTTGCACTTAAAATAAGTGACATTAATGCGACAGTTGACAATTACATGTTAGGAATACATAAAATGAAACCATCACAATAAACCACTCTTCAATCTGGTCTTTAGCAGAAACCCTTCGACACGAAAGAAATCACAAGAGTAGTGATGACGATGATGATGACCTTCAATCTCGATCAACTACAATGTGACAAACGTCACTGCACGGCTATGTCTGACTCGTGTACAATTATAAACGGAATCTCACGATTTCACAAAATCACCAGCGTCATCAAAAGCAGCTGCCCACAATTTCGTTTTTAGTTCGTCTTTCACGCAACTTCACTCTTACTAGTTGAAAAAGCTTGATATGAAACATATACGCCGATATACCACAAATACCCACACCTCACCAGCTAGCTTTAACTTGGGCTTTTGAAAATGTCAAAAGTTATGGCCAACGCACACAAATTTTGTCTGCGGATAGTCGGCCACAGCTGCTAAGCGGTTCTGCCGCATATTTCTGTCAAGTTCAGCAAAACTGAAGAAGAGATTCACAAGATTGCGACTTGAGTTTACGACGAATACGCGATCATCGGCATAACGCGACAACCATCGTATCATTGCACGTTAGAAACACAAAACGACACGTCACAAATTCACCGAAATTACACACGTGACGATTGGCTCGAAACGAAAGACGGCAGATAGAGTCAACTCGGGCACAGAAACAGCTGTACTCGTTCACACGCACAGAAGTAATTCAACTGATAGAAGTCTCGATGACAAGTCGAATGAAGCATTAAACTATGACGACGACTAACGTCCAGCAACACAACGCGACTAGCAACTATTTCCAAACAAGCCGCTGGCTAGAATCAGCAAAAATAACACACCACCACGCTGGCCACGTATCGAGCTGGCTTTCCGCTACTGCACAAAATTAATAATAAAAATAATAATAATTAAAACGCCATTAAGTCGCAACTTCAGGGGCGCTGGCTGGAATGTGATGAGGTTAGACGTGTACGCTACAGTCGAACGCTAAACGAAAAAAGTGTCAGTTTTCAAGATTTGAAGGTCGTCGGACAGTCGCTATTGGTGATGAGTGAAGGTAGTGAGTTCCAGACAGATGGCGCTAAACCAAACCAGTTATGCATCATATATGGCAAACACATACACAGCAAACAAACTAGTGAAGAAAAACTTATCAAAAACAAAGTATACATCCGTTAGCACTAGCACATCTTGCCATCAAACAGAACGATATGCCTCTGATAATGCATACACATTACCCTTAATTTTGCTGATTAACATATGACACCGGCTGATCGCACTTAGTATGCTCAACGGAATGTAAGCCGAGCAGTAAACAATAATCTACTGAAATGTATCCAAACCGCAAACAATTTGACACATGTGTGAGAATGGGGGAAATAATGAATGCTGCAGTGACATGACAACGACGGAGTGGACTCGGCACGAAGACCAGAAAAAGCAATTTGCACAGAAATGCAACAAATCACTGGTTTGACTGACTTTCAGCGACAGACCGACAGAATGGCTGCCATACAGATTAGATGGAGCTGGTGAAATTCAACAGCGGACCAGTAACCACACACGACGCATTAGCCTCACAGCATCAGACCCCACACCACCACCACCACCACGACGCACTGCCATCCAAACCAACCTTACAGATGACCGAGAGACTGGCTCAGTATCCATCCAACGACCCAGACAGATAAAGTGGCAATACGTGTTTGTCGAAAAGCCACTTTGATGCTCGAATGACAGAATCCAAACCTTGATTATTCACTTGCGAGCAGCGGTAGCAGAACACTGAGCTTGGAATGCTGCAACCGCACACAATAAAACACAAGAAAATAAAACAATAAAAAACAAACAAGTCACATCGTCAGCCTCGTCTCATTTCAGATGTCATCATCATGCAACTGATCGCCATGAGGTCCAAGTGAAGGCAAGTGATTCCAAGCATCAGAGGCCGGAAAGTTAAGGTCAGTACACGTCTGGTGTTGCCAGCTACCACGTGGTCGACGCCAGCCTGGTTGAGGAGTGCTGTCAATTTTGGCACACCCGTCAATTCAAACGATCTACACTAACTAGATGTAAGCAGTTCTGAGCGCATGCTACACGGTAGTTTTGCAGGAGCTGGCACACGTCTGGGCAAAAGTTTCCCATCAGCTCGCAGCACCTCAGCTACACAGACAGCTGAAACGAAACCATTAACCAGGAACACACCACGGTGATATAAACGTCATCACTCGCTTTTCTGTTACAATGCGCCCTAGAAATGCTCAAGTAACTAACTAAATGACTACAGAGTTCAGAATGTAAATGACACCACGAAGTGGATGAAAAATAAGCTAAACAGCAAACAGTAAATTCGTAAATGAACTACAGTAATTGGCTAGCAGTCATGACACTGTCTGGAACAACCTGCCTCTCCACGTCGCATCTGCACCGTCACTCGCGGTTTTCAGATAACTCAAGACCTTTCTGTTTTCGCGTTCCTACCAAGACACTATCATATGACTCGTGTGTTACTATTACCATTCATCGCTACTGTTTGGACACCTGTGGTCCTTGCAATAATTAACATTATTTAGGCCACGTTAAAAATGTTTATGATGATGATGATAGTGTTTGTATCACTATCTGTCTTGTCTCAACAATGTCCACAAGGAGTGAATGAACAGATGGCCAATTTGAACCAAACAAAAATTAAATTGCGCCCCACGTTGCACGTTTCCGTGCTTATCACGACATATGGACCTTCGTCCATATGTCGAGATAAGACACGACACATCGATCATTCCCCGAAAACAATGATCCACAGTCTTTGTACATCATTCCAAACACGAAAGCATGGAACACGAGAGGCACTGCAGTTCCGGTTTGGTTTAAAGTGGCCATTTGCACATTCAGCGATTGTACCACGGCTTCGATCCAGTCGGTTCAATCTTACAGACTTACACTCGGCTCTTTTTTGCTCTTTTTCAGTTG
>Ga0056115_1001685_pt1 | contig 10757 bp, 9 predicted proteins | sample WorMetOlspDAHAB1_FD_77007 | JGI IMG/M metagenome (GOLD analysis project Ga0056115, IMG submission 77007) | Marine gutless worms symbiont microbial communities from Max Planck institute for Marine Microbiology, Germany - Olavius sp. DAHAB.1 ... | reverse complement strand
GATTAATTATATCTTGACAAAAAGGCTTATTTCCCATAAAGGATGTTCAACTGAGGTGCGCAAGCTTAATAGGGAATTCCGTGTAATTCGGAAGTGGTCCCGCCGCTGTAACCCCGCCGCTTTCGGTTCGAATGAAAGCGGGACCTTTTTAGTCGTTGTATACCACTGTTTCGATGGATCGTTATGGGAAGGTAGCTAAAAAGGCGGGGAAGCCAGAAGACCTGCCTTAGCAAAACGCCACAGCTCTGCGTTGGGACAGAGGCATGGCAACAATCAGATTGAGGGCCAAGAAAACAGGGTGCAACCCTTCAAGCCGGAAAAGCTTGAAGGGTTTTTTTATTGGAAACGAAGTGTCTCAATGCTGCGATGAAGAAACAGGAGGTATTAAAATAGGCCTGAGAGAAGCCACGACTGTCCAATTGATCCTGCTAGCGACGGCTCTGGTTGCAGTCATCATTGTCTCAACCGGAATGGGCTACATCAAGGTGCCCGCCGCCGCTGTAATAAAGATCATTTTTGCCAAATTTAGCGGACAGGTCGATTTTCTCAAGGGCATGGATTCAATTTTTCCGGTGGTGGTGGTGGATGTGCGGTTGCCCAGGATTTTATCGTCGGCCATCGTTGGCGGCGGATTGGCCATATCCGGGGTTGTATTCCAGGGGATTCTGTTAAATCCGCTGGCGGACCCGTACACTCTGGGCGTGTCGGCCGGTGCTGCCTTTGGGGCCTCACTGGCTATTTTGTTGAATATTGGATTTTTAGGCATGTACTCCGTGCCGTTGTTTGCCTTTGGCGGCGCGGTTGGGACCTTGCTGTTTGTTGTCTACCTTTCCTCGTCCAGCGGTGGGTTTTCTTCGAATAATTTGATACTTTCCGGCATCATTGTTGCGGCCATATTATCAGCCGGGATCAGTTTATTAAAATTTATTGCCGATGAACAGGTTTCAGTCATCATTTTCTGGCTGATGGGAAGTTTCGGTTCAAAAACCTGGACCGATGTCGGCCTAATTTTGTTATTTGTCGGTATTGGGTTTGCGATTTTTATCTTTTTTGCCCGGGATATGAACCTGATGTCGCTGGGAACTCGAACGGCATCGTCATTGGGAGTGGATACCCGCAAAGTGACCCTGGTGCTGCTGGTAAGCGCCTCTCTGGTTGCAGCCATATGCGTGTCTGTATCTGGAATCATCGGATTTGTAGGGCTGTTGGTACCGCATATGATGAGATTGATCACCGGGCCCGACAACCGGCGCCTGGTTCCGGTATCACTGTTGGCAGGAGCTATTTTACTCCTGAGCGCCGACACCATAACCCGGGCTGTGTTGCCGACCGAAATACCGATTGGTGTTTTAACGGCCCTGATCGGCGGTCCGTTTTTTTGTTACCTGTTTCGCAAACAGCAACGCACCCGGCAAATTATATAAAAATCTTTATGTGAGGGCAGCACATGGCATTTGTTGATAGATTTTTTTTGCGATATGCACCGCGGAGTAATGGAGTGTCGGAGTAATGGAAGTGCGGGAGATCCAATTCTCCAACACTCCGGTCAAATACCCCATTGACGAAATGGCATTCAACGCCATGGGAAGCTAAATCGGAGTTGGTTTGAATTGAATCGAGAATTTTTCTATGCCTTTTGAACTGAACGGGATCACATTCTTTTATTCGGATAAAAAAGTCATCGATGGCTTTAGCATCAACTTAGAACCTGCAAAATTTTACGGTATTATCGGGCCCAACGGTAGCGGCAAAACCACTATCCTGGATTTGCTTGCAAATCACCGACAGCCGACAACCGGAAATCTCCGATATCGCGGCAGGCAGCTTGCATCCTATTCCAAGTTGGAATTGTCGAAAGAAATTGCCCTGGTGCCACAAAATTTTTATATCAACTTCCCGTTTACCGTCAAGGAGATCGTCATGATGGGACGCTACCCCCACATAGCTAGATTTGCCGCGCCATCCGGCGACGATTGGAAAATCGTGCGGGAAGTCATGGAAAAGAGCGTGATAGTTGATTTTGCTGACCGCTATATCACCGAATTAAGCGGAGGAGAACGCCAACGCGTTGTTTTCGCCCGTGCTCTGGCCCAGGACACGCCGGTCTTAATTCTGGACGAAGCCACATCCAATCTGGATATTAATTATACGCTCAGCCTGTTGAATCTTGCTGCCGGCGGAGTTCAATCGGAAGCTAAAACCATCATAGCCGTATTGCAGGATATCAATCTGGCGGCGGCGTACTGCGATTATCTGATATTTATGTCCCAAGGGAAAATTGTGAACCACGGGCCGGTCAGAGAAATTTTGAATCCCGAGATAGTTGACTCGGTTTTTAATGTAGATGCAAAAGTTTACTTTGATAATTATTCGGAATCATTACAGGTTGTGTTCCGAAAATAAATATTTCAAATTGAAATAACCATGCAGCAGCGCAAACCTATAAAATTGAGCCTGACCCTGGTCCTGATTATCGCAGTGATAGGATGGGTATCGGCGACACCCGGTTTGGCAAAAGGTCAATTCAGTATCCAGGCACCGAATGCCATCATCGATCAGGCCGGTCGACAAATTGTCATTCAGGAGCCCTTTAAACGGGTGATTTCCCTGTACGGTGCTCATACCGAAAACCTGTTTTCTCTCGGGCTTTCCAAGGAGATCATCGGGGTAACGCAACACGATGATTTTCCACCGCAGACCCAGGGCAAGCCGGTATTTTCTTATCATGACGATCCGGAAAAATTTTTAGCCGCCCGTCCGGACCTGATATTGATTCGTCCGATGATCGATCGAGGCTATCCGCAATTTGTTGCGATGCTTGAAAAATCGGGGATTACGGTCGTATCCCTGCAGCCCGGAACCATTGACGACATGTTTACCTATTTAACAGTACTGGGTATTTTGACCGGCAAACAGGAACGGGCCGGTCAGATGGTTTCCCGGTTTAATAATTCCATTGAGGCCTTCAAGGAGTTAAACAGGTCGCGGATCAACCGCAAACGGGTTTATTTTGAGGCCATTCACAGTAAAATGAAGACGTTTGCACCCAATTCCATGGCCATATTTGCCCTGGAAAGTGCCGGCGGAATTAATGTTGCGGCAGACGCCAGGCCGGTCCGAAACACCAATATCGCTTATTACGGCAAAGAGCGCATATTATCGCGAGCATCCGATATCGATGTGTACCTGGCCCAGTACGGGGCCATGAACCGCCCCACGTTAGCAATGATTAAACAGGAACCGGGGTTCAACGCCATAAAGGCGGTGGCAATGGATCAAATATATTTGGTCGATGAAAAGATCGTCTCACGACCAACCATGCGGCTGCTGGAAGGGGTTTATACCATTGGAAAGTATCTATACCCTGAAGATTTCGATGACCGGGCTTTGGAAATATTAAAACCATGAATGACCATGCCTTTAAATTTTTTTAGCCACGAATATACACGAATTACCACGAATGATTATGACGGCAAAAAATAACACCACTTATAAATCAAAAAAATCGTGAAAAATCGTGTTATTTCGTGGCTTCTTTCAATCCGATAAACGGCTATTAATACCCATTGAACTGTATATCCAAGAAGAGGGGGACACCGATCAAAGCACTTGTGATTGCCGGCACCAAAAGCGGTTGTGGCAAGACTACCGCCACATTAGGATTAATGGCAGCCCTGACTCGACGGGGATTGAAAGTGGCCCCATTCAAGGTAGGCCCGGATTTCATCGATCCCGGACACCACTCTCGAATCGTGGGAGCCGTGAGCCGAAACCTCGACGGCTGGATGCTTTCAAAGGAATATAATTTCGCGTGCTTCAGGCGAAGCGCCGGATACTCGGATTTTGCCGTCATTGAAGGTGTCATGGGGCTGTTTGACGGCTACGACGGCAAAACAGAGGCCGGATCAACCGCCCAAATGGCCAAGTGGCTGGGGGTTCCGGTGATCCTGCTGGTGGATGCCGCGAGTATGGCCCGCAGCGCCGCCGCGGTTGTGATGGGGTTCGAACATTTTGACCGGCAACTGGATTATGCCGGTGTTATATTTAACAATCTGGGCAGCAGTCGGCATCTGAATTATCTGAAGGATGCGATCCAGGGTTACACAGAAATGCCATGTCTGGGCGGGATGCTGCGAAACGATAAGATTAAAATGCCGGAAAGGCATCTGGGCCTCGTAACCCATGAAGACAACCCCTTGTCCCGGGAAACGGTCGCTGGATTGGCCGATATCATCGAAAAAAGCATCGATCTGGATCGGTTGATAAATGCCCTGCCGGATATAGTTCTGCCCCGGCAGTCCGGAACAGATGCATCTTCGCAAAAGAAAAAAGCGCGCATTGCGGTGGCCCGGGACAATGCATTTTGCTTCTACTACCCGGACAATCTGGAATCGCTCGAGCAGCACGGGGCTGAAATTATATATTTTTCGCCATTGACGGATGAAGAGCTGCCGCCTGAAATCGACGGGCTGTACTTCGGCGGCGGATATCCGGAACTCTATGCCGCCGGACTCGCTGAAAATAATGGATTGCGCGATCGAATCAGAAAAATAAGCCAAGAAGGCATGCCGATCTACGGTGAATGTGGCGGGTTTATGTACCTTTGCCAGGAGCTGATTGATCAAAATGGCATGAATTATCCCATGACCGGCTGCTTCCCGTTCACAACCAGAATGTTCTCAAAGCTAAGAGCTTTGGGCTATCGTGAGATAAATTTGACCCGTGATACCGTTATCGGCAGGCGGAATCTAACGATTCGCGGTCATGAGTTTCACTATTCAGAAATATCCGGCGCGGCGTCCGGGCATCAGACCGTGTATCGTGTCTCGGACCGAGCCGGTGTGGATAAAGAACCTGAAGGATACCAGATCAACCAGACCCTGGGAAGCTACAACCACCTTCATTTCGGTAGCCAGCCGGCAGCAGCCGATCATTTTGTGGAAAATTGCCGGAAATATCGCCATAGCAGGAGCTTATAGCCTTAGGATGAAGAACTATTTTACCATCGGGACACACCGACACCAAGATTATAATTATTTGTGAACATTCATGTTCATTCAAGGCTTCCTATAACCATCGGAATTGCTACAGGGGAACTTATATTATGAAACCAGAAGATATTGAACGCACCAGTTTTGAAATAATAGACGAAGAGGCCGGAATCCATGATTTTGATGATTCGCAGTGGTCTATTGTCCGGCGCATGATACATACAACCGCTGATTTTGAATTTAAAGAGATCGTCCGTTTCCATCCGCAAGCCGTTGCAGCCGGTATCGCAGCGATTCAGAGTGGCAAAATGGTTATCACCGACACAAATATGGCCCGGGTCGGCATCCGCAGCGGCACCCTGGCGCAGTTCGGCGGATCGGTCAAATGCTATATCAATGATCCCCTGATTCACGAGAAAGCGAAATCAAATGGTAGTACACGCGCTAAAGTTGCGGTGGATATGGCTGTGGGCGATATGCAGGACGGGATATATGTTGTCGGAAATGCTCCCACCGCGCTGCTGCGATTGATTGAATTGATCCTGGAGGGGCAAGCCCACCCGGAGCTGATCGTCGGAATGCCGGTGGGATTTGTAAATGCTGCCGAATCCAAAGCAGCACTGATGGAACTGGACTACCCGTATATTTCGAATACCGGGCGCAAAGGCGGATCAAACCTTGCGGCCAGTGTTGTCAATGCGCTGACGATACTGGCGAGCAAGGCATAAGGCGTTTCGATTGCAAAATGGGGCAGGATGCAATCGAAACATTTACCACTAACTTTTCAAAATCGATTTTAAAAATCGATGACAGAGGACATCATGACTAAAACAGCCGGAATCCTTTACGGCATTGGCGTGGGGCCGGGTGATCCCGATTTGATCACCATCAAAGCTGCGAAGATTTTAAACCGGGTGGACATTGTATTTGCGGCGGCATCCACTAAAAACAACCACAGCCTGGCGGTTAACATCGCCCGGGAGCACATTCCCGACAGTGCCCGGGTGAAAAAGCTCCGGTTTCCCATGACCCGGGATAAAAACGAAACGCGCCGGGCCTGGAAAGAACATGCGCTGACGATCATTGCCGAACTCGAAAAGGGGCTCAATGTCGCCTTTCTAACCTTGGGTGATTCCATGACCTATTCCACTTACGGCTATGTTTTAAAGTATGTTCAAACGCTGGCGCCCCATCTGGAGGCACAAACCGTACCCGGCATCACATCGTACCAGGCCGCGGCCGCGCGTCTGAATACACCGCTGGTGGAAGGGGAGGAATCATTGATGGTGGTATCGGGTGTAAAAGGAGGGCATCGATTGCGGGAATCATGCGGCAAACCGGAGAATGTGGTTTTTATGAAGGCCTATCGCAATGTGACGGACATTAAGGCAGCCATCGATGAAACGGGCAAATATCAAAAATCCGTGGGTATCAAAAGCTGCGGGCAGCAAGATGAAGAAATAATTGATGACATCGACGAATTAAGCCAAAGAAAACCCGATTACTGGACCTTAATTATCAGTAAGCAGGAAAGCCGAAACGGTAATCAGGCAGGATGAGGAAGCAATTTAACCCTGTAATGGGCTCCAGGGCTGCTAAAACCGACGATAAAAAACAATCCCGATCTTTGGTTGTATCTCTGGCATTTTCCCTGGTTTTCATTTTTGGTGCGCTGATTTGGATTGAAGGGATAGACGCAACTCTCCTAGTATCCAGGCTTCTATGGCCCCTGGCCCGCCTGATGATATTTATAGCCGTTGGGTTGCTGATCGGACAGATCATTGAAGCGGCCGGCTGGATAAAAACCATGGCTGTGCTGGCCCGCCCTCTATTTCGATTCGGCCGCCTGGGTGATCATTGCAGTTCGGCCTTCACGGCGGCCTTTTTTTCAGGCCTAACCGCCAATTCCATGCTGTTGGGTTTTTTCAAAGATAGACATATAACTCGCCAGCAATTATTTTTATCCAATTTTATCAATCAGTTGCCTGCTTTTTTTCTTCATTTGCCAACGACTTTTTTTATTGTTATCCCACTGACAGGTTGGGCCGGAGCCCTCTATTTTTTGATCACTTTTGTGGCAGTGGGGTTTCGCACAATTCTATTATTGATTTACGGCAGAATCACCCTGCCGCCACTGGGCCAAGAAACAGTTAATATCGATGAAGACGCAATAAATAGGAAAAAGAAAAATTTAAACTCTATTTGGGATCGCATTAAATCACGTTTGCCGCGGCGCATTGCCAGGATTGCGGTTTACGTGATTCCAATTTACACCGTTGTATTTATTTTAAATGCAATGGGACTGTTTCAGCTGATGCGTGAAGCCCTGGCCGGAGTTGTCGTCACCAATTTTATGCCGATGGAGTCTTTGTCGGTAATCATCTTAAGTTTTGCCGCAGAGTTTACATCCGGCTTTGTGGCCGCCGGGGCCTTGTTGGAGGCCGGGGTATTGACCATCAAACAGACCGTAGTCGCCCTGCTGATCGGAAATGTTCTGGCCTTTCCCGTACGGGCGCTGCGCCACCAGTTGCCCCGCTATATCGGTATTTTCACGCCGAAAATGGGCACTCAGCTTTTGATGATGGGCCAGGGGCTTCGGGTGAGCAGCATTATACTGGTAGGGATAATTTACTATTTGGTCGGATAGGGTGGAAAAAACTGAATTTCGATGTTGGAAATAGGAAAGCGGAAGTCGGAATGCTGAATTGGGGAATAGGTTTTCGTAAGTGGGAAAGAAATAGCAATCTAAGATTTTGCATGGTGTCTTTGTGCTTTGTGGCAAGTTATTCCGGCTCCTGCGGGCCAGCTACTAATTAAAAAAAAACTGCGTTCAGGATTTACGACCGGTACTGCGGCGGCGGCGGCCACCAAAGGCGCGTTGCGTCTGATCTTGGAAGGGCAAAAGCCGGCCAGCGTGCAAATCCGGTATTTGACCGGCGATAGAATAACGATTGCAATTCATACCTGCCGTTCGCTTCAGGAGGACAGGGCGGAATGCAGTGTTATCAAGGATGCCGGGGATGACCCGGATGTCACCCATAAAGCTGAAATCGGTGCGCGGGTGGTGCTGAAAAAATCAACAACCAGGTCTAGAGCCGGCCGGAGTCCGAAAATTATCATTCTTGGTGGACGGGGAGTCGGTCGAGTTACCAAACCGGGCCTCGAGATACCACCGGGACATCCGGCAATCAATCCGGGCCCCCGTAGAATGATAACCGAAGCCATTCAGGATGTGCTGGGAGGAGACAACGGACAACTTACCGTCAGTACGGAAATATTTGTACCCCGGGGCCGGGAATTGGCTGAGAAAACCCTGAATGCCAGGCTGGGCATTCTGGATGGCATCTCGATATTGGGGACAACCGGAATCGTGCGACCCATGTCCCATGATGCTTTTATTGCTACCATTGAGTCGGCCCTGTCGGTGGCCCGCGCATCAGGATTGGATCAGGTGTATTTGACCACCGGCCGTCGCAGCGAGCGGTATGCCCAGACTCACTGGGCACGAGTAGTGCCGGAAGCGTTCATCCAGATCGGGGATTTTTTCAAGATGTCGCTGGAGTCTGCTGCGAAAAGAGGGTTTAGCCGGATTGCGCTGATAGTATTTTTCGGCAAAGCCGTTAAAATGGCCCAGGGGGTCCCGCACACCCACGCCGCCAAATCGGCCCTGACCATGAGCAAACTTGCCCGATGGACGCTTGATATTTCCGGTGATGAAAAACTATCAAAAACCGTCCTGGCAGCCAACACGGCGCGCCACGCCTTTGATATTTTGCGGGAGCCCTGTCCGGAAGTTATCCAGTATGTAGGCCGGCAAATAGTGGATTCCGCCAGAAAATTTGCAGGAACCACAATAAGGATTCGCAGCGTTATACTTGATTATAGTGGAACTATTTTTTTTGACTCTGATAATTAATCCGCCCTGCAAAATAGCAGCCGCCGCTATTAAGGCAACAAAACGGACCATTTGAGATTTGAGGGAGTTATTGCACGGTGGCCGAGCGGCTTAATTAGTTATTAGGAGATTAGGAGGTAATACAATCGTGAAACCGGTTGCAATCATCGGCATGGGGCTGTCTCCGGAGGATTTGACCGTCCGGCATCTGCGGATAATCGAATCCGCCGACGTTCTGGTCGGTGGTCAATGGCTATTGGACTATTTTAAGGAAACAGCCGCCCGCAAGCAGGTGATCGATAAAAATATAGCCAAAGCGGTAGAATTCGTTCAGGATCAGATGACAACTCGATCCGTCGTGGTTTTAGCCTCCGGCGATCCGCTTTTTTTCGGCATCGGTTCCATACTGATAAAAGCACTCGGTCCGGATAATGTTGACATTTACCCGAACATTTCATCTGTGGCCGCAGCCTTTGCCCGTGTCAAAGAGCCCTGGAGCCAGGTCCAGGTTATCAGCCTGCACGGCCGCAAGAATGACCGGACCATGCTTAAAGCTTTGAATGATGGCAGAACAGTTGCCGTATTCACGGACCCGGCCAACAATCCGGCCCGGATTGCGAAGCGGTTCATTGCGGCAGATTATGCCAATATAAAAATGTGTGTCCTGGAATCTCTGGGCAGCCTCGCCGAAAAATTTGATTGGTATTATCCGGAGCAGGCTTCCAAGATGACATTTTCCGAGCCTAACCTTTTGATATTGAAACCAATCAGTGAGCAAGCCGTGACAAGGAAAACACCGCACCTGGGAATGCCGGATCAAAATTTCGAACATGAAAAAGGGTTGATCACCAAATCTGAAATCAGGGTCGTCAGTCTGGCAAAACTGCAGCTCAGGCCGGGTCAGGTTCTGTGGGACCTGGGTGCCGGCAGCGGTTCGGTATCGATTGAAGCGTCGCTGCTGGTCGGAGACGGGCAAGTCATTGCGGTTGAAAAAAATGAAAAAAGAATCAAACAAATTCAATCTAACATCGATCAGTTCCAGATCACCAATATGGACGTTATTCAGGCGGTGCTGCCCGATGGGTTGGCCGATTTGCCGCCACCGGATCGGATTTTTATCGGTGGCGGCGGCCGGAATTTGAAGGAAATAATAAAGGCAGCGGCACATTTTCTGACGGGCAAGGGCATCGTCGTTGTAAATACGGTCCTGCTGCCGAATGTTTTTGCAGCGACTGAAACCCTGGAAACGCTGGGATTCAAAACATCCATGGTGCAGGTGCAGGTCAATTACAGCCGCAAGATGCCCTGGGCCGCAAGGCTGGAAGCTCAGAATCCGGTGTGGATCATTTCCGGAATTCGGATTTCGGATATCAGATTGCGGAATGATTAAACGGCCATTGCTTATTGCTTGTAGGTAAAGCTAAAAGCGAGCAGCTTTTATGAATAACCGATATGGCAAAGAGCAATTTTTTGAATAGTGCTATAAACCTAAAGATAGAATTGATTAAAGCAAGGAATCATCTTTTGAAACGAAAAAATACCGATTCTAAATCCGCAATCCGCAATCCGAAATCCGCAATCGAAAATCCGGTTCTCTTCGTCGGGGCCGGTCCGGGAGATCCGGAGCTGATTACGGTCAAGGGGCAAAAAGCCTTGATGGCGGCCGATATAGTGATTTTTGCCGGTTCGTTGGTACCCGAAGAATTATTACAATGGACACGGCCTGGAACAGCGGCGCTAAGCAGTGCTTCCATGAATCTTGAGCAAATAATCGAAACGGTCGCCGATGCCCAATCAGCGGGGAAACGGGCGGGAAGCCCGCAAACAGCGGGACCTCACCAGAACGGTCCAATATTAGCGAATACATGCAG
>Ga0056115_1001684_pt1 | contig 10757 bp, 9 predicted proteins | sample WorMetOlspDAHAB1_FD_77007 | JGI IMG/M metagenome (GOLD analysis project Ga0056115, IMG submission 77007) | Marine gutless worms symbiont microbial communities from Max Planck institute for Marine Microbiology, Germany - Olavius sp. DAHAB.1 ... | reverse complement strand
CTCGAGTCTTTCTTTATACTTAAGGTGCTTTAATTTCATTACTAACTTGGTGGCTCTCATTTGGACTTTCTCTAAGTCCTTAATCAGTCCCATCCTATATGGATTCCAGACAGAATTTGCATAATAAGCTTTATTTCCTAGCCGATAACGGAGAAGCAGGTAATGTACCTTGTAGAAAGGCTTCAATATCGGTCCGCTCATTAGTATAACGCTAGGTAACTGCAAATTACACAGTCACCTGTAAATGTCGCATTCGTCCTAAACGACGCGGACGACAGGCAATCCATCTTTCCACGCTCCCTCTTGTTAACCGGCGGCGGACAGCGACCAGGCACTGCTCCCTACCCGCCAGCTAAACACCGAATTGTCTGCACTTTGATCTATTCCCTTTAGACGTGTCGTACTGTACTGTCTCAGTTAGAAAGGCATGTTTAGCTGTTGCTATTACACCACATTGCTTGTCTAATGGTCGCAGGCATCACCCATTCCTGCAGAAATGGCGCAGACAAATGAGGGTGAGAGTGGGATGACTACGGATCGTCGGCGGCTGCCACATAAGCCTCTACCGTCGTTCGCTCTCATCTGCATTATTTGCATTATGCACATCATTTAGGATAACTCCAAATCTTGGCAGAGGGTGATGACAACGGATGTTGTACATTCAGATTCATAACCATCAAACAGTTAGTTGTCCACACTGTTTGTTCTGTTCTAACACGAACCCTAAACCCTAACCTTGAACTTGTTACATGTGACGAGTTGATTTTTGGGGGAGTCGACTGATAGCCACTGAAGATGTCAACGAACACATGGTTTGATTATTATAGATTTTTTTCATTTTGCATATAGATTTTTACAAATGTAGAATGTGCAGTACCGTAAATTGTCGGAACATTAACTGGGTTGACCAATACACAGTAACAGTAAAGCTAACTGAACGATTTGCCAATAAACTGACTTGTGGTCAGTCAATTTGTGGACTAGTAAACTCGCAGACTGTACATCTCATAGACTGTATAAATCAGAGTTATATATATACCATAAATGTGACATTACAATTTTGTAAAATTTCAGTATGCCAAAAAATTTGTTTTGGCATATTGAATAGTCTGCACTTGTTCAGTCTGCAAAGTTTCCAGTCCGCTAACTGACTAACCACAAGATGGTTTGTTGGTGAATCAAGAATTGAATGTAGCAAAATACAGGCAGAAAATTAACATTATGCATTAACACAAGCAACTAAGTGATAAATTTTGCACTGAATTCTAGTCAAGACACATCTGTGGCAGGAATGCTAATAAGTAGAAAAAGTCAACTGGAAATAATTAATAATAATAATAAAAAGACAATTTATAAGGCACAGTAACATGGCTAGAATCTACAAGGGTGTTCATATAACTTCTAAAAACACAGAGTTATCTCAAGTTAATAAATGAGGATGCAGTAGTGTTCCCATTTCATGGGCACAGATATGGAAAGAATGCAAACTGAAATTAAGGTTTTGGGCTCTGACATTGAATTGAATTTTAAATGAAACTGCGTACATAGTTTGCAGATGTGACAATTCCCAGTTTCAATGCCATTGGTGTACTGGGTTCACTGATTTCATTTGGATTATGTTGGCAAGATTATTGTGGATTGGTAACAGTTAGATTTTTTGTTCTAATTAGCTTGTACAGATTGCAAATAAGTAATTAAGAATTGAACCAAATAAATGTATAGATCAGTGCCAAGTACAGTGAAGCTGCATTTGTTGATGTACTTTTTATACGATTTTTTGGTCGCAGAAAAACTCTCAAGAGTTATTGAATCATCTCTGTAATTCGATGATGAGTGTATACACCAATGAAGGTTTGGTGGATATTGAAGACCTAATGTTGCCCGATAGTACAAATGCTCGACAAAGCAAGCAATATGTGTTGCCACATGCTCTGAGGCAAAAACCTTCTGCAGAGCAGCGAACATTTGCTGATAGTGTTATTCCAGGTTTTACATTTTAATCTCTTCTTTTACAATTGAAGTAGATTACAATATTGTTGCATTAGTTTAATTATGTAATTTTTTATTATCTGTGTTATAAATTTTGTTATATACAAGCTAGTGGCTTGTTGTGCAGAATGGCTATCATCACACATTTTGTGAGATAATCAGTTTGGGTAACTAGGACTCAACTAAAGTTGTTGATTACAGTTATATTGCAGTAAGTGCATTAATGCATATGTATTTGCTAGGTACACAGTCAGTATGTGTGAAGACCTGGGGATGTAGTCACAATAATTCTGACAGTGAATACATGGCTGGACAATTGGCTGCATATGGTTACGTCATAACAGGTGCAAGCATTTGTGTGACATGTTTTTCAGGTTATAATCGAGCTTAATAGTCGTACTATTTTTTATTGACATATTTTTATAGATTTTATATTTGCCATACTGATAGTGGGTATGATGAGTTCAGCTGCTTGCTTACTTGCTATAACGCTAATGTAACGATACTATTACATTGGTTTAATGCTCTTGTGTTATTTTTACTTGATGTTGCATAGTCATCAAGTCTGTATGCTCTTTGTATAGAAGACAAGATGGCTGCTGATCTGTGGTTGCTCAATAGTTGTACTGTGAAGAGTCCAGCCGAAGATCATTTTCGCAATGCAGTCCAGGAAGGTCGACAGCTGGGCAAGTACGTTGTGCTAGCTGGATGTGTTCCACAGGGTCAGCCCAAGTCAGAATACATTGAGGTTGGTGCATTTATTCACAAGTGTGTGTGTGTGTCTGTGTGTCTGTCTGTCTGTCAGACTGAACTGTAGGTGAAATGTGATTAAGATGTATTTTATAGAGATTATATATTTTGTTGAATACAAGGTAAAAATGAAATTAATATTGAAACTAAAGTAATATAACATCATTAAATATTAGTTATGTGTGTGTTGAATATTCAGGGATTGAGTGTTATTGGTGTTCAACAAATTGATCGCGTTGTTGAAGTGGTTGAAGAAACTTTGAAAGGTATCTGGTTCTCTGTGTTTGTTCAGTGCATTTGCTAAGTGTACTTTGCTTGACGACTGTCACTTTTACTGAACTCCATAATGTTTTATGTTCAACAAAACTGAAGCATCATGCAGTGGAAAACTCGATAAATAGTCGAAACTGTCAATAAGGTGGGTAGATATATCGCCGCATAACATCAGTGAAAGTCATAAAGAATAGTTTATTCCTTTTGTGTCATGTTGCCAAGTAGTTAATAATAAGATAATGTCACGTTGCCACATGAAAGTAGTAAGATATTGCCTGAAGCATTGAAGCGTGTAGCTTAATTTATTCTAAGTTGTCTGGATATTTGTTATTGACATTAAGTTAATAAATTTTGGAACATACTGGAATCAGTTGACAGTTCTGCTGCAGACTTATTGTGATGTTTTCCATTTTCTTGCTGCATACAGTTCTTGGTCTGGTGTTGCTGATTTAATGCATAATTGAACTTTGTGGTACTAACAGTGTGGTCATGTGGTTGTGTGAACTGTACATAGGTAACACAGTCTGTTTGCGTGGTACAAAGAAAGTTGATGGACGTAAAACTGGTGGTGCTGCGTTGAACTTACCAAAGATACGTCGCAATCCTCTCATTGAGATTATTGCCATTAACACTGGGTATGACTTTTTAAAATATTTACATCATTTACACGAGTCCATTGACAGTGGATGACTTACTGACGTTCACAATCTTCATCTCCACTAAGCTGAAGTTGTATACTACATGCATTCCACCCGTCTGATTGTTGGGCAGTTGCCTAGACAGATGTGCATGAGTATTGATGCTTGTGACTAGTTGTTTCGACAAATGCCGCTAGGTATCAGATGGTACCAGCGTGTGTGGAATAGACGGTCAACCAAGCAACCCTATCTTTCGGCCATAGACTACACATGTCGTCTCTCCCAATTTAGTCACGTTGCACGAATGCTAGACATTGCAGACGCTTAGAATTTCTTAACAGCTTCTCCCCTGGGCAACTGGAGGAGACCTCTGGAGGTCCTCATATAATATGGTTGAAGACTCTTTAGCAGGACCTGAAATCTAAGAATCTCTGCCTGAATGAAGCAGTCAATATTGCTCAGAATCAATATCAGTCACTCTGGAGATTGTTGTCTACATCCGGCACTACGCGTTAGTGGTGCATGCCAGAAAAAAGAAGATAATGTTTAGTTTTGCTATTGTTTGTTGTTATTTTTATTGCTTGATAACTCAGCATTTCGTAGCCTTGATGATTAGCTTTATAGCATTTTTTTTTGTAATTTGCATGTTTTTTTGTGTTTGTAATTTTGAAGTATTGTACTTATTTTTAAAAACTTTTATTACAGTCATTAAAAGAACCTACAATTTACGTTTTAACAAGTAGCTGTTTGTAAAAAATGTACACAAGAATTCCGTGTATGTTGTTATTTCCTCACTAGAGTGGTTGTCTCTTTGTGGCCTCCGTCACTACAGTGTATTTTATGCAGGAAATTCTGTTTCTGACTGACCACTTTCTAATTAAAAAGTTGGCATGTTCTTTCCATTGAATGTAATATATTCGTGCTTTTGCTCAGTTTGCTCAGTTGAGTTTTTTTCAGATTATATCAACATGAAATGTTACATGTTGTATATATGTTGACAGTTGTATTAAGAAATGAAAGCAGGTGGATGTAAATTGTTATGATAATTGTGAACGTTTTCATGTGACGTGTATCATGTGTTTGAAACTTGTCAGCTGCTTGAACCAGTGTACATATTGCAAGACAAAGCACGCGCGTGGTGAACTTGGTAGCTATGCTCCATCAGACATTGTTGATCGAGCTCAGCAGTCCTTTCAAGGTTTTGCGTTTTTTATTTTTCCGTTGTTTTCTGTCAAATTCAATGTATATTTTAACTATATGGTTAACTATTATTACAGTTCTTGCAGTCATTTTACATACTTATAGAAGAAATTGTCTTTTAAAGAATAGAAAATGAAATTAATATTTAGTTTTTTGCTTAGGAGAATAAAGGACTCTAGTGGCAAGTGTATATTGGTTTTATTGCTCCTCTGAATGTGGCATCCACTAGAATTGCCATGATTATCCAGCAAAGTCCTGTCCTTGCCAATGATTGTTTTGTTGTTCCTTTTGTGTTATTGCATTGTCATGCTGACTTGACTATATAAATAGTTTATGCTCTTTTGTTATTTTATGTGTAACACATTGTCAAAGTTTGTTCACTTGCATAATCAATATACAAGTGTGTGTTGCGATTTGTGAAAAATGCGCATATGAAACAACATGGTTAATGTGATCATTGTATGGATGTTGATAGAAGGTGTTGTTGAGCTGTGGCTGACGTCTGAAGACCTTGGTGCTTATGGACATGATATTGGAGTAATGTTGCCCGAGTTATTGTGGCAGATTGTCGGTGTCATTCCCGAAGGTGCAATGATGCGGCTTGGTATGACCAATCCACCTTATATTCTGGAGCATTTGGAGGTTAGTATGCTGGTCTTCCCATGTGTGTTCCATGGTCTGGGAAGCAGAAAACATATGTAAATGTTTTTAGTAAGACTATACTATTTATCAGTATGGTTTTTACGACGTTATTCGGCTCATACACAGATGCTTGTGCCTTTGTCACAGGACAGCCAACGTGAGCCAGCACTAGAAATGAATTCTTGGCGGAGCAGAGTTCGCTTCATTAAGCTTGTGGCAGAATGAAAGTTTTTATTAGATCTTATAATCCGCATTGCCTTTGTGAAAAAGAGATTATTTCTGGAATATTGAATTAACAGATGCTGATTGTAATAAGGTTTAAACATACAAAACAATTTGTAATTGATGTTATGATTGTATATTATGAGATTATTTTGTGACCTTTCGTAATTATCAGTTATATGTATGTTTACATACTTTGTCACACTTCCGAGAATTATCTTTTTTTCATTGTTTAGTATTTTTAAATACATGTATAATATAGTTTGTATGTTAATTATTTAAGTTTCTATAATAGCAGATAGAGTTTTGCATGGAAGAGCTTTTAATGACTCGTAAGAAACAAATGTGAAGATGCTTCAGTGTGCTTTTATTAGGAGATGGCTAAGATACTGAACCATCCTCGAGTGTACTCATTCTTGCACGTTCCTGTGCAGTCGGGTTCAGACAGTGTTCTGATGGATATGAAAAGAGAATACTGTCAAGCAGACTTTCGAACTGTCGTAGACTTCTTGCAGCAAAGGTTTCATGCCACTTGTGTCTGCTAAGCGTCTTGTGAATTGCTGTCACCTGCCGAGTCGATAATGAACATGTGGACTGTGGAGTTTTAGTGCTGAAACAGTGATATGAGGGACTGGGCCTGCAGCGTTTCACTGTAATTAGTGCATCTGTAATGATAAAAAGCAAGTTGTCCACTGATTTTTGCAAGTGTTAGCTTGCTTGATCCTGCAATGAAGCAGTCTCCTGGAGGTTCACTTCATGAAGTAGTTACCTTATTTGGATGCAGTCTAGCATTGGAAACTCGAACTGTCATTTGCATGCATTCTGCTTAGTTGATGCCTCGTGTCTGTTGTGTGACCTCAGTGGTAAGATGCATTGTATTGATGTTGATAGTTTGCAGTGACAGTGTAGAAATGTAGCAAGTATTGAGCATGTGTGGATAATGTTGTGGGCGGATGAACTACACTCGTTTTAATGTGTTATGAACTTATGATTTTGTGATATTCATGTATAGGGTTCCTGGTCTCACTGTAGCTACAGATGTTATCTGTGGATTTCCTACAGAAACTGACGAGGTACTGGGTATTCATTGTTTGTTTTATCACAGTGGGTTCCATAGCTACATATTAGTGCTTGGGTGTTTGCTTGTGAAATGATTCTATGGTGAAATTTGATAAGTTACCCTTGAGGTGCTGTTTAAGATTTCATGACATCTTCCTTTCATATGGATTTTTGTATGTGATAATAGCTTTTCTTTATAGATGTACACTACTCCCTTTCAGCTTTTTTAGAAATAAAGACAGCTCTGGATGCAGCATTAACTGTAATCAGTCTAATTTATTTGCTAGAATTGGCACACTGCAGAAAGACAATTTTGCGTGAAGTTTTCTGATACACTTGAGCTCAGTACTCAGTGTTACAGTATATTCGATGGTTTAGTGTTGGTGTTGCCGTAGGATTTTGAAGAGACGTTGCAACTTGTGCGTGACTACCATTTTCCAAGTCTGTTCATCAACCAGTTTTTTCCGCGACCAGGAACTCCAGCTGCAAAGATGCAGAAAGTTCCGACTCAGCAGGTTCATTGAGATTTTTACTTGTTGTTTCATTACAGCATCAGCATCTATGGCATTCATCCGCCATCATTTATATGCTGCTTTCTGCTGTGTCTGTGTCTGGCTCTACAGTTTGCACTTAACTGTGAGTGCAAAACAACATCGTACATTAACGTTTGCATATTTACTTCTCTGTTAATTTGCGATTTTGCCTTTGCTAAGCTATTCACCAAAATGTTTCACTCGCTGGACAGTCAGTGATGGATAATGATAGCAGTTTGCTTCAGTTACTGCACAGATGAACTTGAACAGATATTCTTTCTTGTAACTTACCATTTAGTATTTGGTTTTTAATGATTACTAATTTTTTCCCATGTTTTTTCAATTTATCAGGTGAAAAAACGAACAAAGATGATGTCTGATCTTTTTAATTCATACACACCGTACGATAACAAGGTTTGTGTGCACATTGCATGTTAATGTTGAGAAATTTCTCTCGTGTGTGATGTCTGTACTGTTGTAATTACTAACTACTCAAGTTCACGAGTGATGAGAGCAGAACATGTTGTTATGCTTATTAGTTACAGAATATTATTAGACAGTAATTTTGTAATCTATCCAGTGACACTGTGATGCATTGGACTGATGATACTGTATAGTCTTTGATGCGATGAAGATACCAGAGTGAATTTCGTTGGATGATGGTGTAATTGCAGTGATGTCACTGTCAGTGAATTGGCAATAAACTTGGGTCCAGACATTGCTGAAAGAGAGAAGTTTACATTTTAAAAAAATATTCAGTATGCAGTCTTAAAGTCTTTCCGTGTAATGAAATTAAGAACATAACGAAATCTTTGCTGAATTTTCTTGATCTGACTCACACAGACTGATTTGTGCTTATCATCTGTGGCTGCTGGTTCTCCATAATTATCGTGACTTTGAGCATCGTTTTTATTAAATCTGTTGTCTGCATATTTTATTTCATGTCTACTTTCAAAGTATCTTAGCAGTTTGCTTAGACAATCACAATATTGTACTCGACTATTTAAACTTATTATTCTATCATGTTAACAATGAATGTTGGTGGTGAAAATCATGCGACTTGCAACTACAAATTGACAAGGTATTGAACTTGTTTGTACATTTCATGTTTTGGCACTGTGCTGTAGCAGAGATGTGTTGGTTATAGGTTGGAAGTGTTCAGAGGGTGTTAGTTACTGAAGTTTCACACGATGGCAACTTCTACGTTGGGCACAATAAATCTTATGACCAGGTTTGTCATGTTAATTGTGCTGCATAGTACCATGTAGTTGGATAGATTAAAGCTAGAGCTTTTGAGCGATTAATTCTTTAAATTTTATTAATTACAGCGATTAAAAAATTAACGTTATTAACGCATATGTGATACAGCATGTGAGGGACCAGGTATATCATGGACACCCTTCCCCATACTCCTTCTTAGGCGCTTGAAACAGTAGGCCTACACGTTACAGCATAGCAATCAGCGACCTGAAAAGTACATCACGCGCGTTAAATCATCTGTATGTGAGGAACAACGTCGTCCTGAAGGGCATTTGCGCTTGATGGGTGTATTTGTGAATGCCATACTGGCATTCGTATAGCATTATTTCAGTAACCGGGTTGAATTTTGTAATGGCATTATTATTGTTTTTAAATCGCAATTAATTGTTTAATGCATTAATTAGCACATTAATACGAAAGCTCTAGTAAAAGCCAATTTGAAGTTTATCATTATGTTTGCATACATAAGTATTTTTGTGACACATTTGTGCCACTTGTGCAACATTGAATATTGTTGCGTGCAGTTTCACACGTCGTGATTTGACCAATCATATTTGGGAATTTCACTTATGATGTAACAGTGGACAACATTGTGCAAGTGCTTTGTTTCATTTTTGGCATACATTCACTCCTGCTATTCTATGTGGGTTTGAGTTGGTTTTTGTTCCTGTTTTATGTGAAAATCCACAATTTCATATGGTTCTGTTTGGCTCAGCTGGCATGGGATGCTTTAACTTTCAGAGCTTCTCAGGTAACGTAATATGGTCACGTCACAGGGGCCATGTGGTAAGCATGTGGTAAGTTTGGAGGCACTAACATATGAACATGCAAAAAATGCAACAAGATGCACTGAAATCATAATGCCAAAAATGCCAAAACATAGCATTACAGATTATGCCTGTATTTCTGTGAGCCAATATCTGTACAGGTTCTGCAAGCATACGCATAGCACAGGTTTACTGTATCTGCAGTAAATGAGAAATAGTTAGGCATCAGCGTGGCTGGATGCCTTAATGCAGGACGTAGCCCGGCTGAGCACTGCAGTGTTCTTTTGCATTAGTGCCAGTCAGAATGTCAACTGGTATTGTGGTTGATCACCTAGCTGTGTTTAGTTTATCATTCATTTGTGTAGGTCTCATTTAGAACGTTTAAACTTCATTGATGCTCGGAACCCGATCTGCCTCTACGCTTCTGTTTTCTTGTCGAATGTTTTGAACTTGCACTTCGTGGTCTCCCACTTTTTCTGCAACAGACAACTATCTGTAAAGGAAACTGTTGCTGTCTGTTCTAATAAGTGCCAATAATATAACGCCTCTCTTGGGATGGGTGTTTGGCCACCTTAAGTCAATGTTGATTCCAAACCTGCTAAACTTCAAGTTCAAACATTGTCATGGCATAGTGACAGAGACAGAAGTTGTTTAAAAGGATATTCTTTGTAAGCGAAGCGTAATTAATTCAGAAGCTCCATTGTTTGTTCTAGCAGGCGCCAAGCCAGCATTTAGTCTTTGTTCCTGTTAATGGTATTTAAAAAGTTATTAGTAAATAGTAATGGTTTAGTGATTCTGTGTTGCTGTTTAGGTGCTTGTGCCAAAAGACGACAGTTTATTAGGCAGAGCTGTTAATGTTATTATAACATCAACTGGTAAACATTACCTGAAGTGCCGCATTCTCTCTGACGCCAACAAGCCTTTGAACGTATCATCACCGCTGCCAAAGGGACAAATCTCCGGTCTCCAAGCTGCACCATGGGTAGGTTCAGGCTGCTATTCCCTTTTCTTTGTTAGTGCAAAGTTATGTAGGCCTATCAGTGTTATAACTGAGGATTTTGATTGTAAATCATTAATCATTTTTGTCTATTTACCTGGAAAACTTCTGATCCTCGGCTGAGGAATTGTGTAGAAAATGGTTTATCTACTGTTTACATCTATACAGTCGCAGATGGAGGGACAAAGCAGTCGCATGACAAGCTTTTGACATCTTCAGAGATTTGAAGTTATCTTTTTGTCAGATGGCTTATTTATCTTCCGTATTATTATATTTTGTTGTCCATTTTCTTTCTTGTAACTAGTTTATTGTAAGTAAGTAAGTAAGTAAAAACACTTATACACGGCACGCTATAAGCAGAACATCACTAGTGCGCCGCAGCCTAGACAAACAAATGTGTCTTAAGTAGTCTCTTGAACTCATTAGG
>Ga0056115_1001683_pt1 | contig 10758 bp, 11 predicted proteins | sample WorMetOlspDAHAB1_FD_77007 | JGI IMG/M metagenome (GOLD analysis project Ga0056115, IMG submission 77007) | Marine gutless worms symbiont microbial communities from Max Planck institute for Marine Microbiology, Germany - Olavius sp. DAHAB.1 ... | reverse complement strand
TTGCAAGTGGGACGTTGGGGGGGGCAAAGCATTTAATTGGGGGGGGGGCTGCCCCCTCCCCCCTGTCCAATGTAGCTATGTGCCTGTCTATAACTGCAGAAAGTAGTACAAATACGTGTGCATAACCAACCAAACACTAAAACTAATCGTAACCCTTACCCAGTTACTTTACTACTATACAGCACACAATAGGAAGCATCCAACCAACTATAGCTGCATGTCCTGTGTATCGAGAGATATTCACATGAGGCAACATACTGTACCATTTTCACTACTTTCTGTTGTCATTTGCCTTTTCCCACATTAGTTTGGCAGCAGTGGCTGCCTATCCACTGGAGCAGGCGACCAGGTGGCCACTCTGTTTGGGAGAGATACGAATTCGAGGACTTTTCCCATGCTTTCATGTATCCATCTTGTGGCCACCGACGTTGTAAGAGTGTGGGAAAGTGGAGGCCAACTTATCTGCTGGTTTGTGCCTGTACAATGTTGCCATAGCCATTGTCACATGCCGGTTTGAATTCATTTCCCAACTTGCACTGGGAAAACTGCCCCGAAAACCGGCACATGTGTGCATGTGTAATAATTAACCACATAACAATTAGTACCAGATAGTCGGCTACAGCAATGTGGATCACTAAGGGCGGTTCCATTGTCTCGGGTTAAGTTAACTCGGAAGTTAACCTTCCATTTAACCCTCAGTTAGCCAAAATGCGTTCCAAGAGTACTTGACTGACAGTTAACTGCGAGTTAACTTAACCGAGGTCCTCGGCCGGTTAAATTGCCGGTTAACGGTTAAAAGTAAATGAAACGCCAAATATGTTCACCTGAAATGCACAATAATGGATATACAAACAATGTTTTTGCTATTTGTTCGTAAATGAACGTGTTACGTCATTTTAAACGTCACCACAACATCGAAATGGAAACAGTAGTGAGGTTAGCAGTTGAACTGATGCGTGTAGCATACGGTTAATTTTACGACTGATTCTATATTGTAATATGATCGTTGTTGTGTCGTACGCGGGACTATTGATCGTTTTTAAACTGAAGTCCTTCAAAATTCAGGAATCCCTTTCGATCTCACCAAGAATAGATTATAGGATACCATAGCCAAAGCCATATTGCGCTTATTGAATGCGCTGCAATAATTACTATAATTAATGTGACCTGACAGCGTTGACACGTGACCGCGACAACCAGTCACAAACGCGGCTTGACGGAAACGAGGTGAGGTCGCAAGTTAAGTGCGCAGTTAGGTTAACTGATGACGATGGAACGCAAGCTGGAGATAACCCTCGGTTATCTATTAACCGAAGCTTAGCTAACTGGAGAGTTAACCCGAGACGATGGAACCGGCTCTGAGTCCATCAGCCTCCATAAACACTGTGGTATCGACAAATCCCATTTCAACTTGTCATATTCCGCTAAACTACGGGAAGATGAACAATCTCAGCCTTACCGCGTCGCTGACGGCGACGTCCTGAACTAAGGAGAGCAGCCTTGATACGAGCTTTAGCATCATCTTCCAGAGGAGCACTGGTATTGACTGCCAGTGGTTTCAACTGACGATGATTGTCAGATTCACATTCTGTTGCCGAATTATTCGCAACCTCAGTAGAGTCGGTCCAACGCTCACTATCGGCGTTGATGTCGGGCCGGTGGTCAACATCCGTGTTATCAGCTGCAGTGCGGGCACTCAGCATTGTGACATCGTCACCGGGCTCGTTAGGTGCACTGGAAGTGGCACTTGGCATTTCGACGGAATTCCCATCAGCATCGACTTTACCGGTGGAAATCCCCGGAGGCACTTTCAGTTTCGCTCCCTCATCCACGCCACTCACACGACCACTTGCTGTCGCCAATTCCAATTGGTCGAAAGACGCTGGCGGCACAGAGTCGCGATTGGACGAGACAGAAGAGCTGTTGTTACTGTGAGTGACGGGTCGCAGAGTGTACGTGGCTGCACTAGATGTCGCCAGCTGCTTTGTCCGCCTGAAGTCGAGCATCTCAGTTGTAATAGCCTCTTGAAGCGTGTCTGCATCCATGTCCTACATGTGGGCACATTACATAAAATAATAATTATAAATTGATTTATAAAGCGCCGTAAGGTCGTGACTTCAGAGCCACTGGCGGAAGTTGGTTGAGGTTAGACGTGTACACTACAGGCAAACGCTAAATGAAACAAGTAAGTTTCAGCCTCCGAGATTTGAAGGTCGTCAGAGATTCGCTGTTCATGACGAGTGAATGTAGTGAGTTCCAGACAGATCAAGTTGAGCATTGGAAACAAAGCTTTGAGAAGACAGTCCTGGTGAATGGTATGGAGAGCAGCGGAATTTCAGAGGAACGTAATGTTCGTTTCATATAATGCAACACAGGCACCACTAACATTTAGTAGCACTATCACCAGTGTCTGTCTGTCTCGTGGCTGGTGCAAAAATATAGCCAGCAGAATCAGAATTCAAAATGTTTAGTACACAGACTCGAATAAAAAAAAGTTGCAGCAATATGAATAATTGAGCTTAATTCAGTAAAACTGTATAAACGTAGAATATAAAGGCCAGGGCTGACTAATATGTGGCAATTGTCCACGAAAGAAGAAAAGCATTTTAGGGTTTTAAGCACTGCACACTATAGCAACAGTGACCTTGTGAGGCTGTGACCTGTCAATGTCAATTTATAAAGCATTGCATTTTCACGTAGTGCCTCGAATGCACTTGGTGCACCGAGTACTGCTGAAAAAGCTCTGTTTTTAACAGGCAATCAGTTGATCATTTGCGACAAACAGATTAATTTGTGATGGCACCCAGTATTGCTGTCATACTGCTGAAAGTGCAGAGCTCTGTACTTAATCGTACATAAGCAGTCTGAGTCAGTCACAGTCTAAGAACCAACCAATCAACATGTATCCCATTCTCCAGTGTCATTATGAGCTATTTGTTGTGCCAGAAAATTCAGTTGCACCCTGCAAGTTAACACACGAACACACACACACGTCCGAACGGTGGTTAAGAGAGCAGCACTTGTTGTACTTGTTTCTCGAAACTGAAGTCGAATGCAGGAATGCAGACTGGTTCGTCGTCGGGGTCATGGTACCGGCTTAAGTATGGGTCGTTGAGTGCATCTTCGGCTGATATACGCGAGTCGGGTTCCATCTTAAGCATTCGGTCAATCAGACGAACTGCTTTGGCGCTGGCTGACGGGTACAACTTACTCAGATCCGCCGGGTCTTTCTTTGGCAATGCTACGTATACAGAACATCAGCAAACAGTTCAATTGTCTGGCGACTTAGTTTCACATAAAGGTAAGTTAAAGGTGAAAGTAAGGTTCATTTATACAGCACTATTGCCAATGTAAGTGTAACAACCAGCACAATATGCCCAGCCGTCATTTGTCCCGCTCGACTGATTTCCGAAAGCAACTTATGACACCAGGTCACTTCTTTCGAAAAAAAAAATAAGTTCAAATGAATGACAAAGTCACTGTGTGACCCTTGCATATGAATCCAGTTGCCACTTACATGTAAGCTATATGGACAAGGGTTAGCTATTGCCAATGATTTTCGATGTAGTCTCTGGCAAAACAAGACTGTTCAATTCACGTTCTCTCATTAACACAGCCTTACCAAGCCACTACAGAAAAAAAGATAAGGTTCATATACGTAGCGCCACATATGCTGCCTCTGCAGCACTGTATGTCACAGACAGGGCCAGCATTCAGCCTAGGCCATAGCCCAAGCCCACACTTGTGGACATTGGCCTGCAGCCATGCAGCCACACACAGCCCTAGTCCGCCATTTTAATGGTCGCCTTATAGAAGACGTTGAGTTTTCCGGTGGCAAATAAATGATTATAATCAGCTGCGGGAAATAACTCATATTAAATGTAAAATAAATGAAACATATATCGTTAAAAATTGAGAGTTCATGATATTGTTAAGTTGTGGCACAATTCCCATATTAAGCTGCAGTACCACCATTAAGCTGTGAGACGAAGAGCTTCCATACTAATGACTGGGAAGCACTGAAGCCGAACCAAGCTAACATACTGGCCACAAGCCAGTGGCTCGTCTGTGAACCGAGGTGCAACTGGTCACTTTTGTGGTATTATTGCACTTTGGCTGATACCATCTGGTGACGCAGGAAAATGCACAACTTGCTCAAACATTTCAACTTTTTGTGTTTACATACGATTAACATCCGACGCTGAGCTGTGCAACAGCAATGCTAAAATCAAACGAATCGTACTTCGCAGGAAATCTCCGATGATGCTCGACGTCCGACTGATGTAGTCGTCCGACGGAGAACCAACCACGTTGATTATCAACTCCAACTGATTCTGGTAATTTCGACCTGCGAAAAAAAACCCGGCATAAATGTTTAGTTTTACACATTATACACATTTTATATGCAAACTACACATTGTCATCACGCAGCACATGGCCCGGAAGCCGTTGCGACGGCTCACAAGGTTCAAAGCATCAGATGCCGAAAGGCTGAGATTAGTATGGACTTGGTGTAGCCAGCTGCGACGTCTACCACGTGGGAGGAGTGTCGTCTCTTGCAGCACAGCATGCTGAGAAAACAGATGACGCAGGAACCTCTGGCTTAAGACAGACAACGTGTCCAAACAGACAAAAGTAAACAGAAACATAATGCATTCATTAAAAACACCAAACTGAACAGGAAGTCATATGCAAGTACAAACTAGTTCAAAGACCAAATGATTAATCTGACACAAGGACGATTTTGCCATCGGCTGAAAAAAACACTACCATTCCATCAGTCATATCGACGGGTTTCTGTTGCCATGCTGTCACTGCAGCCGTGGTGATAAGTACGTGCATTTTAAATCCTCAGAAACGAAATGCACTTGTCACATGTCACCACAGTGGCATCACTGGTGTCTGCAGGGCATATTCTAAGGAATTTTTAGAACTGCACAATCTCTCCCCCTTTCACCTTCCCTTCCCTTCCCCCTTCTGCAGAAGTAGCGCCCTTTAAACCAATCTAGAGGATCTAGGCCTGGGGAGCGCTGTAAACCTGTTATTCTGATGTGACGTTTTACACATTTTTATCGCATTTTATACTGTTTTTATACTTTTGTACTGTGGTCCTGGAGCAACTTATGCGACAGTGCCACTATAAACACATACTTTTGTAGTAGTAGTGGTGGTGGTAGTAGTAGTAGCAGTAGTAGAAGTAGAAGTAGTGGGGTCTAAATTGAATCTGGTGCATTTTAGTCTTAAAATTGACCAACTACTGACGTCTGACGACAAGAATTTTAATGATTTTCCTGGGAATCAACCGACCGTATATGCATTTCGGACTGCACAATTTTGTGTCATGGACTGCAATTGCTGCTTCTTGGACTGCACAAAATGGTTGGACTACACGCTAAGGATATGCCCTGTGTGTCTGTGAAATATATCAAATAAGCAGTTACTGTTACCACGAAAAAGATGCTTTCGGCCCAGCATCTCGGCAAGGATACAGCCAACGGACCACATATCAATCGCTGCAGTGTAGTTCAGCGTCAGAAGCATGAGCTCGGGCGCTCTGTACCACCGAGTGGCGACGTACTGTGTCATCTTCATGTTGTGGTCGTCAGGGCTCGAAAAGATACCACGTGCCATGCCTACGCATTGAACATCGCAACAAAACCACCCTTTCATTTCGTAAACTGTCAGCAAATGGCAACAGACGGAGTGAGCCATGACTGCAGAGACAGGCATTACTGCCAAAAACTAAATACATACAGATGTCATCAGTGTTTAAATTCACAAAACACAAGCTGTACCTTGCAGCTGTACAGAGAACAACATTAATATGTTATTACACAAGTCCATATAATGCATTTGCGATCAGCATGGTGTTGCAACTGACAGAAAATTGTAACCGGTGTGAACCACTATTATGCAATAAAATCAACGTGTAATAACAGTAATTTAAACATTTTAAAAATGGAACAATCTGCCTTCACCACTTCGTCGAGTTGATTCTGTCAACAGTTTCAAACACCAATTGAAAAAAATTGATGTCTTCTAGCTTTTTTTGATTTTTAGCTTTTGCATATCGTTAGGTGCACTTGTTGTTCTTCGTGCACTTATGTCGCTGTAATGTTGACTTTTTGATTTGATGTAAACACAAAATTAGTCGACATTAGAACAGACTGATTGCAAACCGAAATCTCCGATCTTGAGCTCACAGTTTTCGTTCACAAGCAAGTTGCTCGGTTTCAGGTCTCGGTGAACTATGTTTGCGGAGTGAATGTACTTGAGGCCACGCAGGATCTGATACAGGAAGTAGCAGACGTGCTCGTCCGTCAACTCCTGTGGCGAGTAAATGATCCGATGCAGATCACTCTCCATCAGATCCAGAACGATGTAAACGTCGCGATAGGTCTTCCGCTCGTCGTCTCGCGGCTGCAGCATGTCTCGGATGCTGATGATGTTGTCGTGACGAAAATGCTTCAGGATCTTGATCTCGCGGTACGTACGCATGGCGATCGTCACTCGTCCAAAGATGTCCGGGATCTTCTTGATGGCGACGCGTTCGTCATTCAAGCGCCGGTTTACTGCCGAACACACGACACCGTAGGCTCCAATTCCGATGTTTTCCAGCGCCACGTAATCGGTACCGGTCAGATCGAATCGCATCTCCAACGACTTGGTGTTTAGCGCTTCAACGTTGCTGTTGGCAACTGGATCCTGCATTGTGCGTCGCTTACCAACCGGAAACAACAGCGACTTTCCAATCCTCTCTTTGAACAATCGAATTCATCGGCATAAAACGGAACTGCATAAAATGTTGTGTATGACGAAGACAGCTGGCACTAAACGGCGAAAGGAAAGCCTGAACATACTCATGCCACCGTCACTGGGTCGTCAGGTCGGCGAAAATGCATTGTCGTGTATAACCAATTGCACATCGCGTTTACTTCTTTCATAGCGAGCGATTTTCCTGAAGAATATCTTATCAGATCACATAGTCAGGCGTAAGCTGCTGCGACAAATTAAACAAAATATATAACTATAACAAAACATAAACAGGAAATCATTGTATACAGCCAAAGAATGTTTAACATTCAGTTCACTGAAAATGCAACGAAGTAAATGCATGACTACAGGGTGTGGCAAAAAGTAGCCCGCCTGAGATATTTGTGCCGTTTTCTCAGCAATTGCTTGAAATTTCGAAACGCAACTTCACACAAATATACTTATATATTTAGTCATCTTGTGCACTCATTGCAGTCCTAGAATCATATAATTATAACTACTAATTAGGGCTACAGTGTTTTAATTTATCATCGGCATACAGTACTGTGACCTAGCGATTTTAGCATGCACAAAAAAATTGTGCTCAAAAACCTATGCCTGAAAGTTGCACGCAGAACTGGCTGTAAAACAGCTGTCCGGATTTCAATGCCAGAGAAACGTGGCCAGAAAATTCACCCGAATTGGTTGACCCCCTGGAACCGACCACGTCTGGAAAAATGTGAAGAGGTATTGAAAAGCAGCCTCCAAAACCGAACTCAAGAAACGCTGCAGGTGATAGCCTATAACAGGGACCGACAGACAAAGCTGTCAAATAATTTTCAATTCAGAATGACCTTTCAGTTAACAACTGCAATGTTCGCTTGATTACTTTCGCTTGAATCAAGTTGAATGGCGTTAATTGCGATTGCTTGAACAATCTTTAGGACGCTAAGACCTTTTCACTCTCAAATTCCGAGTGACTGCTGAGAAAACTGTAAATAGGCCTAATAGCTATTTTTTGCCGCACCCGGTATAACTGGCTGACCGTAAAAGCTTCGTTTTGAAGCTCGATAGTTTAGTGGAGTGCAGACATGAAACACAAGTATTGAACTTCATAGTAAAAAAAACACCAATCATTAAGTGTTTTTGATGCTAGTAATTTGCTGACAATGCTTAGACATGCTATTTAGTTTCTCAGTAGCCTCTAAACGAAGACGTAGTAAATGAATTGCCTCTATGCCGGTTTCTGATACGAATATATCATACTAAATACTAATACAACAATATTATCACACTGACACTTCACTGCATAAATGTGCATGGTAATCATAAATAATGTCCTGATTTTCCAAAATTTATCAAGTCATCCTTAAAAACAGTACTGTGTCAATGTAATATAATTTCAAATAGAAAACACTTATGAAGACGCAATAACTTAATTGACATAACTACAACAATTAGACAATAATCTAGTTACGATATATTCGCCTATCCTGAAGCTGCATAATCTGTCAAAACCACCAAGGTTCTGTAACTTTTGTTAACCACAATGCACTAACGTTGACAGAATATGAAACAGATAACACAGTGGTTTACAATCAGCAAGATGTGACATACACGGTAAAGACACATCAGCATCGAGGCCGGTTTCAAACTCACAGGCGAGAAAACCCTCGACGATTCAACTGTACACAGCTAGTGTATAGTTTAAGCTTAATTATAGCTTGTCAAGATGCTTAAGTGACTGTATTGGCAGTCGCTGCGTTGGGTTTTCCTTTCAGCACAGTTATTTGGATGCGACTGACGGACAGACAGGCAGACAGACTAGCGACTGTACGGTTGCCCCAGAGCTAAATTGGGAATAGTGGAGGTCCATCATTCTATTTTCAACACTCCAATCATTGATCACTGAAAAATAACACTAATATCGTAGCTATAATAATGTTTCCGAGAAAGTGTGAGGGCCAGTCAGCAGGCATCGAGACCAGGATAATTTGTCACTTTGCCAGTCTGATGCGCGTAGCAGCGAGTGCATGTGCGCCAACCCCCAAACATGACGGATGTCACTGCCAGTTAGGTTTTTATTTACAAAAAAGTGGATTGCTCTCCAATCTGGGATCTCTGTCAATACCGATACTCGCGTAGCAACCACCTGCCTGCGAATATCAGAGCAATGGCTAACTCAGTGACAAGAAAACAAACAGACTGGCAGGGAGGTCAACGTGTAGTCTGGGCACGGCAAGGCCACTCAACGACACGCAGTCTCTCCCTCTTTCCCCCACCACACGCACACACACACACGCACGCACGCACGCACACACAAACACGCACAGAAACCACGTCATCAAAAGGCTAAGAGGATCCAGTCTAGGCTTAAGAGGGAAATGGTTTGCACGGCGTCACACCCCGCTGTAATTAAGTAAGTAACTAATAAAGTGAATTTGTATAGCATATCGTCCTGAAACCATCTCTAATACCGACACGCTATCCACGTCACAGACAAAGCAGGTGTACAGCCTGTAGGCCATAGGCTAGGCCGGCGCTCACGGGTCCAGACCTGCGGCTAACAGCCATACGCAGCCCCGGTCTGCCGCTGAATTGACACCACCCTCGTAATCCATGTAATTACATGGATCACTATTCACTCACTACTCATGTACCGACCCCAGAGGGATGGAAGGCTGAGTTGGCCAGGTTCAGTGACCCATAGTGGACACTTTACACACGAAGTGGTTACGTGTCAACCATAGATCAGGCGTAGATCAGGGAAAGTCAGCCAGCCACAGACCGACGTCCAGCCACTGAGCCACGACGCCAAAATACTGCACACACAATCAGTTGACTGATGACATAAATAGCGGCCAACACGACGAGTAAGTAGGCAGGTGAAAATGTCGATCATGATGTCCAAAATGACGCTAGGGCACTACCTTTACACTGGGGAAAGGAACAACCGAACAGATGAGTCTAGAGGAGTTTGTTTCCTGCGAAACTGCCAGTGACGGCGCCGACGTGACGTTCTGCAGAAGAGTGTTCCACAGTCCCCAGGGAATTACGCGGAGACTGGAAAAGCTCGGTTGCTCACGGTTGAAAGCCGGGTGCCAGAGTGTGCACTGCATGTTGGAATGACAAGTGCTGGAGACGTGCATATTTTATTCACAGAGACGACAATGCTTGGCCGCCGAACGATGCAGATTGACAGAAAGCAGCTGGGAATAAGCACTCGACTTCCACATCTTCATAATCACGAGAGAAGCGTCATATCGCTGTGTCTGTGTTCATTTCACGATTCCCTGACGCCATGTCGGTACCGCTCTGTTCCACACAGAAAACCACCAAACTAAACACTCATTCAACTGCAGAGACAAGCATGAAGCTCAACCACAGATACGTGTAGGCGTGCCTTATACAACACTAACTAACTCCTGCACGATGAAAAATTACAACGGATACTTTGTTACAACGATTCACGATACACAGTAAATGCTACAACAATTCTATCTGACAGCGGACAGTCACCGACGCGACATGGATTGGTAAACTAATTAATAGGACCAGTTGAATCGATTTTGCAACATCTGTAATTCACCACAAAATGGCAGAATCAACACAATCGAAAAGAAAGGTTCAATAATCGGCTGTCAAACTAGCAGGTCAGTTTTTTTCACCCTGTGCGGCGTATTTTTTCAGCATTTCTGAACACTGAAGTTTGCGCTCTGAATTTGCTTCAATGTTGCCATCAGCATGTAGTTTGTACGGCGTCTGTCTGTTGCGTTGTACCAGTGGCGAATTCTGGGGGCGTGGGGGCACCCCAGACCCCTTATCGGCCTCAGCATTATTTCAGTTAAGTGCCTTTTCCCGCATAAAACGCACATAGCTCATTATGCACATTTGCGACAAATGATGACTAGTCTGATACGTTTTTGGCCCCACCCTTCAAAATTTATGGATCTGCTACGGTGTTACACTATGCTGCAGCATTTTTGTATGCATAATACATGTAAT
>Ga0056115_1001682_pt1 | contig 10764 bp, 8 predicted proteins | sample WorMetOlspDAHAB1_FD_77007 | JGI IMG/M metagenome (GOLD analysis project Ga0056115, IMG submission 77007) | Marine gutless worms symbiont microbial communities from Max Planck institute for Marine Microbiology, Germany - Olavius sp. DAHAB.1 ... | reverse complement strand
AGTTCGTGTAGGTATTGATCAGTGTGGGTTTCCAACTTTCCATCGTGGCGCAAGTGCTAGGACTGCGAGAGTGACACCGGCAAAGACTTGTTAGTGTCATAATCGAATGTTGTCAGTTGTCACAAAATAACCAAATGGAAGCAATGAGATGCCGGATTTTTGAAAACGATTTTGTGTAATCATTTTCGTTGTGAAATCAATTTCGTTTCAATTACTATTACGTTTGATGCTCTCTGATTTACGTTTGTATTTCATTTCCGTTTTCCAAAACATTTCGGTTTCCATTTCCGTTTCACTTAACGAAATTACATATATTTCCGTTTCAATTTCAGTTTCCGTTAACGAATATAACACTGCACGAATCGTCATTAAATCGTATTAAAACCAGCCATTAAAGCTAGATGTTTCGTCAGTTTCTACTATAAAAGGAGCATAAGAATATGTCAAGTCTGTATTAAATATTCTGTGTGTGACCTAATTTGTGACGCCATCACTTGCTGTGTTTGAAGCTGCGATATGGGCAAAATCAAGGCATCTGATAAAATCCTGTTTGAAAACCAGAAAAAAGAGAACATATGGAAATTAAAGGTATTTTTACATAAATCTCCATCTTAACGATTGTTCAGACACAGAATTCACAGCTTGCCGAGGCGACCTGATGCCACAGGAAGCGCTAATATCATTTACAGTATCTGACACATATCACTAGTTTGCGGGTCAGGCATAGTTATTGAGGTCAGAAAGTAGGTCACGCACAGAATATTTAATACTAACGAATAATATTATACTGCTTGATTCATACTTTAATTTTATAATAAATCTAATGTCACTGACAGGCTTTAATACGATTTAATGCGAATTTTTTTATCATTTGGTAGTGGCTTAGGCCTACTTGTTGGATTGCCCTGTACATCCAGATACATAATACTTAGCAGTAAACACTTCATATTCAAATTTAAGGTTATAATTTAAATCATTTTCATCATTTGTATGTTTAACCACTGTCTGATACTGCTTCATTTTAGCCATAATTCAGCCGTAAATTAGCTAAATTTTTGCCTGTTGCGTAAATTCGGCTACTCCGGATATCAGTTAATAATTTGTGTAATAGTCGAAATTTTTCTAGGAAAATGTGGACGAGTGGTTAACTTAATGTAAACACTATAGTGTGAAAATGATCATAATGAATGGCCAATGAAATATGATAACTATTAATACAACAATAATATGTTACATTCGTATAAAATGCATCGTTTCTCAATTGTTGTCCATCTGTAAATGCAACAGCTGATGCTCTCTAGATGTTTGTAAGCAGCTGTAGCCATACAGCCATTAACTTTTTATTAATGTTCCAGATTTTGCAGTTTTTCCAAGTTATAACTGATTCTAAAAGTGCAAACACCCGATGGGGAAAGAAGCTTTTAATGGCATCTCCTATTATACACAAGAAAGTCAATGCTGTTTTTGAAAGTTACTGGTAGTACATTTAAATTATCTGTTATTTCCAAAAAACTTTATAATATCCAAACTAACCTGTGTCCCATGGTTATAAATTAGCACATGACAACTAAGTATCTGACAACTGATAAAACTTCGATGTGACTGCATCATTTTACTTGTGTGTGTATGTGTTGTCCTTTTAGTGTGATGAAACAAAAATCATTGGTGTAGCGTCTGCTATTTGTGCATTTTATTGTAAATAAACGTTTTTAGATCACAACAGGTGCAAAACTTCCAACATGTTTGGCCACTTTAGGTTACACAGTGCACAAGTGATATTTGACAGTCAGACAAAATTGCTATACATTTTGATACAGAGTAAGTACAGTAGATAACGTTTTGGTTCAATATTGAAGCAATAAACAGCAAAAACTAGAGATTGATATCAGCAGGGGCGGCTGACTGGGCTACTTGGCACTTGCCAGGTGAGCCAGTTGGTCCGCCGGCTAGGTAGGCCGCCACGTCAAATGTTGAAGTAGGTTAAATGACTTACCCCGTTTACAGAGGAAGGGTATGAAGGAAGGGAGCGAGGGACAAGTCACAAAGAGGAGGAAATGGAAGGAGGGAGTGGAACGGGGGAGGAGGCTCAGGGACTCTTAGGCGGGAGGGCCCTACTAGGATATATGCGCAGGGGCCTTTGAGTTCTAGTTATGCCACTGCTGATAAGGCCAGTTTGCCTAATTTGCCAGCGCTGGTCAGACGAGCCGGTCCACCCATGAATATCGCGTCAACAGAAAACATTAACTGCACATCATATCAGTGTTTGTCTCTGACTGACATAGTCACAACTGCATGAGCAACCACTATACACTCTTCTGTTTGATGTAATTAGTTTAACATACAGTAGTTATCAAACATAAACACACAAGTACAACTTCAAACTACAGGTGACACTGTGCAAACGCTGGATGGTGGGTTTTGATAGCAAAACAAGTTCTGTAATACCTGTAAGTGATTACATCGTCTTGGAATTATGTTTAACAATTAAAGTGATAAATGTAATGTTTAGGCAAATTAGTTAGAATTAAAGCGATTTGCAAAGCGTGACAGTAACACTAATGTTGTTGCAGCACATAACATTACTTAACTGATCAAAAAACAAGTCAATTCAGCATGTTTTGAGCCTGTATTAAATTGGGACTGATGGCCAGGGTTGCACAGATTGACTGATTTGGATTAACGACACTTACAGCACAAAATCGGCTATATTGTGCCTTCAAAAGTATGTTGCAGTTTTAAGAAAATGAAATGAATGATAAATTTGAAATACTGAAAATTTGAAAATGTTGGGAATATGCAATATAAACTGTTACTTACAATAAATAACTCTTCATCCCACCTTTATAGGGAACCCTTAAACACAAAAGATATTATCAGAGTAGTCTTCCCAGCCAATCTCTTGGAACGAACAAACATACAAAACTAAACAACGCAGGAAAACACACTACAGAAAAACCTAAATGAACACACAATAAACACAATAAGCCAACCCATATTTGGACACTTCTTGCGACCTTGGTCAGGAAACGAGGTCGCCCTATATATTCTAAGAATCCCGGGCACCAAACGGGACTGAGGATTACACAGGAAAAACACCCAGAACAGAAGAGAGCCAAAGGTGTTACCATCCCGGATGGAGTGGCAAAGCAGGCAAGATAGCACCATAAAACCACAAGTGCTACTTATGATCTTTATTAGTTACCAAAGTTGGCTGTCTGGGAAGAATCGTCATAAAACGATACAATTGTTGCAACTGAACAAGCACATTGGTTACCGATGGTTCAGGAACAGCAGAGACAAACATGAATCACACACACACACACACACGCACACACATACACACACGCACGCACGCACACACATACACCACGCTATGCTACACTACAGTTCACCATGCAGTACACAGCACTCATTATCAAGACAACCACATCAGAGACGAACGATTCATGAGCACAATTCACTTACTAAGACTACCAGACAAACCAATTCGTGGAAATATTCACTCTAAATGTGATAAAAAATTTGGATTCTAAATTTGCTGTAAACGTGATGTTTTAGTTTGCAGTTCACAAACAGAACAAATCGTCCAATTCATGACATGACAGACAGTGAGTTGCAATATCCACACATTGTCTGGTGATCACTAACACTCGTCAGTAGTACTACAAGTTTTTACAAGTGCAAGCCACAACAAGTATGAAAATCGCCAGCAACTCGATGTGACACAGAAATAATGATGAACTGTCCGTGGCTTTGTGCTTCAGCATAATACATATGCCATTCCCTACAGACTACACTACTTGAACACTAAACCGAAAGTACTATAACCCTAACCCTGACATTAACTCCTTATTTCTATATCACACTGAGTCACTGGTGACTATGTGATACAGAAATCTCTCTTACAAGTCAGCATAGCAATTTACAACAACCAAAAGGCAAAATATTTTTCTCTAACTGGATGTGACGATGATTATAATAACTGTGACAGTGTGAGCAGCCACTGCTGACAAATGTTCTATTAGGACTGGTTAGAGCTTGCAAACACTTGAAGCACCAGCAACCACAGCAGCTGATAATGATGTCTTTTCAACGAATGCATGCAGGAGTTCAGCAGACGAACGCACACAAACAAACTTGCAAAAAAACGATAAAACAGTACAATAAAACCAACAATTTCAGCTAGCAATATTAATACTGCCTTCACAATAACAAAACAATCCAAAAACATATCATCACACATATCAGTGTCTGTAACAACGATGTCACTGCTGAAAAGATTTACTTGTACAGCAGGACATACTTTGAGCACCAGCTGCTAGATTCCAAACCCTTTCGACCAGACAAAACCCGTAATACTCACTGCGCATCAGCATCAACCGTGACAGCAACACCAGGGTTCGACAAACGAGTGAAGAAGTAGAGCGACACATCTTCTGTGCCTGACGTCGATCCACACATCCCCATGACACCACCCACACCACCCAGATTCATGACCGTCGGGTCTGCCGTTCGCACTGGTAGGTTCCAGTCAAACGTGATCACTTTCTCACACACTTCCACCGTCACTCGCAGCTTATTTCTTGCCAGCATCTCCGTCTCGAATGTGATAACTCGGCCCGACTCTAAACTGGCTGCCGGCAGACGAGTGGTCTTCTGCTGTTTGCCAGCAAAAACGCCTCCTGCACATCAGTAAATACAGGCATTGGATGAGCAAATAAAATCACCATTCACTGTTGTGCACTCCTTGTTCAAAGGCTCAGTCAGATGTGCTCATGTGTAAACTGAGACAATATGAGGACCACTGGATAGTGCTGCTATTTAAACGTATGCGGTAGTATGTATCAGTGTGTCTGTTCAGTGATAACACACCTCTGGCCTACAAGCATTATACTACAACAACAGCGACATTCGAGGAGAAAGCAGTATGAAGACCCACATGTTCATGCAGTGGAACACAGTTTGTTACAAGACTTTAATTTAAAATGGTGCACATGAGGCAATCTTCCAGCCAAATAAATTCAGATGACAGTGGCGATAGTAAATGCTGTTCTGTTGCAGATGCAAATCCATTCACGTTGATTAATTGCTCTCTGCACTTCATCAAAAAACCGAAGCAATTACAGTCTAATTAGAGACAGGAAAGGATGGGACACTATTCTGTAACTGCTGACACATGACGTCCATAAGAGGCAGTGTAGGGGCAAAAGTCAGAATGGGAAGCTGTGTACGTGCTTCTTGAAAGTCTGTAAAGACGGTGCTCATGTGCCATGTAGAGGTACACAATTTTCTATGTGTGAAGCAACTGTAGGTTGTCAAAGAATACTGAACACTCTGACAGTAAGAATGCAAGAATGAGAGCAAATCATCATCATCATCATAAATGAAAGTGACTGACTGACCTTGGAAACTGTAGAAAATGACATCATCACTATCCATGCTGATGTTATCGCCAACTGACAAACCAACCCCATCACGCTCCGATAACAACAGGGGCTTGTCAGCATCCGCAGCAGCAGAACCGGCAGTGTGATGAAGATGAAATGAGACGGCATGACCAGCCTGCACTGACGCCAATGCAGACATACACAGCACACTGTGGTCCAATGATCCCGATGCATCTTCGGATGTGGCAGCATCACTAAGATGCACAGTGGCATTGTCATTTGTCAAGCAACAGCCTGGCGTAACATCTCTCCACACTGCAAAACACCAACACCATCTATGTATCAGGTATTATTCATCAGTTCAGGGGCATTGGTCACCCCTAAGCACAATGCACATTTTCGTGCCCTTGGCTCAGAGAAGCCAAAGCATCGATGTACTATTAATAGTATTATTTCTAACATACTCAGCAGCAGTAATGCACCGCCGACATTGGAACACTATGGTGTTAGGGTTCCATCGTGACCACAGAGATGCAGCTGGCAGAATATGATGCAGTTTGTGTCTCATTTCGGTTTTAAAATTACTATTTCTTACATGCTCTTAGCATAGTCCATTATATATGGCCATGAAACCACTGTTTGTTACGACTGATAACTACATTACAACACACCATAGCACAAGTCGTCAGAGCTCACTATACTAATATCAGCTGGTTTCATACAGACTACAACCGAATTGTAGAATTGCAGTCTTCATGAAAGGTGTGGTCTGATGTCGACACCTTCCACCTAAAAGAAAAAGTTAAGGATCGACGGGTTTCATGTCAAAATCAAGGTTTATTTAATATTGCAGCAGTTAACATGCCGGATTAAAACAACCAATGGCTGAATTTACCAGCTCACAAATCTCTTTTAGACCCAACACAGTGCCACTAGAGTACACATGACAAACCGAAACAAGACAGCACTCTGATTATGCCTATCCCAACCTTTATGACCATGTGCGTTGTGCATAAGCCAGTGCCAGAAACGAAAGATTTTTACGAAGCAGTCTTTGCATTAGCAGTACTGACAGTTTCATCTGAATCAAGATGCGCATCAAAATGTGGCAAAAATACCACCATTTACATCCATCCCCCTCTGTGTCACAAAATCAACAATGCCAAAGCACCAGAGAAATGCGACAGAAACATGAAAATATTGCCAGGACTGACAGCTGCTTCTGAAGCTACCACAAAACGTTTTCATGTTGGCAATGAGACCACAACACAGTGTGAACTAACTGTGCTGGCCAGAAATAACGCCCTTACACACTCACTTACTTGATTTACTTACTTAGGACACTGACAAAGAGGTACATACGACGTCGAGGCAGAGTGGTCAACCACGTCACTGGTAAACTCCAAGGACTCCAAGCCGATCCAGTGCCACTGTCACTGAAGCACTGGCCACAGACACGCAGCGAGTACTGAACACTGGGTTCAAGTTTTGTCACCAAATGACTCGTGTTTGGACCCTCGTAGACATCAGCAAAGGACGACTTGGCGGACTCCGGATCAAGCGCCGTTACTTTGCCTCGACACAACTGCAGACGATAGACGTCAAATTCGCCAGAAATGACGCTTGGCTCATCTTCACTGACTGATGATGTCTGTCATGACACGCACGCACACACAAACGCACGCATGCACATACAGTTAGTTGTCAGTTAGCTAGGATTCAACGACACTTTCAGCACAAAAAGAGGCCTTTATAAAGTATGATGAAGTTTTTAAAAAGTTGAAGAGAAAGCTGAAAATATTACACTGGTAAATGCTTACTGGTGGGCTTATTCTATAGCGCTGAGCACCAACAGAAAGAGACAGTTTTGTGTCACAGTTTTCCACTGTCAAGTTATTGATAAACGGTAAACTACTGTCACTGTTATGCAAACAGCAACTGCCTACAAATCGACCTCATGGCCTCACATACTGCACAGTGACATACAGACCATTCAAAAATTTGAAACCAACAAGCACTACAATACGTTCAGAAGCAAATCAGTCAATACAATTAGTCAATAACTAGTTACAGTATGAAAACCTTGTTCAGCTCCCATCGATATTTTAACTGCATATTGGTATGTATTCATCTGAACAATAAAATACATACTTAATAATAATAATAATAATAAGCATATTTGTATAGCGCCATAAGGTCGTAACTTCAGAGGCACTTAGCAACTTTCTTACTATAAAACAACTATCCAGCCACACTGTAATAGTTAATTAGTTAAAATGCAGTCTGATCTATACTTAGCCTTTATAATAATAACAGTTATTATTATTATTATACGCCCAATGGGTCTAGCCATACTTTTGATCTTTTGGTGATGAAATCACAAGAGTAATGGCAGCTTGGTTTATTTTAATCTTAAACGCTCGATTGCTCGATGGTTTGGACATGTTCAACTAAGAAGCAAGAGTTTCTGATGAATATATGATACGCTGACTTATGCACTGCGCCACAGCCATTCAGTCACTTAATTTCACGCAGTCAATAAATCAAATCGAAAAATTGCCGCCAGAATATTCCCACTTTTACCGGTGTCCAATGAACAAGCAGCGCTGCAGGTCTTTCAGAGATGCTCGTAATCTGAATGGGAGCATGAGACATGACACGACCATAGTCACGGACAGCATCTGTCAGCTGATGACGAATGTCCTCATCTTCGCGAGGTAGGTCGACACAGATGCATGCAGTGTCCCACAGAGACGGAACTCGTGGCAGACTAACACACACACATGCACACGCGCGCGCGCACACACACGCGCACACACATGTAACTATACTGTCAGCTTAAGACAGCAAATGGAGGTGAATGAACTGACTAGCATAGTGAGGAGTGTACTACAAAAACTTTTGAGATGGCAGAACTCACGTATGAATGCCTCACATGCTTTGAATTATGTGTTCAAGTCACTTTGCACATCACAGCAGAGCATTATAACTAATTTCCAGTTTGGAAAATAAGTCAGATTAAAGCTACATTATATCAGGAAGTTACAGATACCTAATCACAGTAACTATCAACTCTGAACAGGTAGTCAAGGCACATGTACATTCAAAAATGCTGCTATTTTCTCCGACATTTTACTGTGTCATAATGTCCACTCTCTGCCAGTTGTAGTGGCAGTGAACAGTAGTTAAGCTACCAATCTCCAGCAAAGCACTTGCTCAATTGGCACAGCACCACACAACCATAATGTTTCACAGACGTATATCATTCTGTAATACTTCTTGACATTAAGTCGTTTTGAGCTGTTCTTAAACTCGACGATGGACTCATGACTCAGGTCACCTTCAGTGTCCTCCATCGCCAGCAATCTCTTGCCTGCACACAACGTATTTGCTATTTTTGTAATCTCACAAAACTGCAGTCAACAGCAAAGAAAGCACAAGCATGGTATGTGCAAATGTACTCCGATACTATCGTTTGCTATAGCCACCAATCCTTAACCGACTCTTCTGCAGAGAGATACATGGCTAGTAACCAGTCTACAGTTGGGAATATTGTATACTGCATCTGCATTTGGTGTTCCGTTGACGGTTATGTTGTTAGAATGTTGCAAAATGTGTATGTCTGCTGTTACAAAACTAGGATGGTGGGTGGGTAACACTAAGATACAAAAAGTTACAATCATATGTGCAGCCACTACGACACAAGACAGGCAGATAAACAGAACTGTGTTAGCAAACATGCAGCTGCCGTAGTACAGCTATTTTACATTTAACTTTTTTTGTCACTATTGAGACACGATGAAGTTATAAAAAAAACTGCTGTAACAAGGAACACAACTCACTGACGTATGACCTCAACATCATTAAGCATCAAATCAAATTTGGAAACTTTCAAAAACCTAACACGCAATCAACCTGCGATATGTAAACTACAGAAACAAAAACATATACGATGCATACACTGTACATAGACCCACCACTATCAAGTATCTGTGCAGCAATGTCCACTCTCTCCTGTATTTGCTGCTCGCATCGTTCCAGAGGAACAACAGATTCTTGTACAGCATCATCAACTGCTTGCAGCAGAGTTGCCAGCCTTTCACTCAGAGCAGAGTCGACACAACGGCGTAGACACTCAAAGTGTGCATTTAGCTTGCATTTTGTCTGCTCTGCGCTTATTGTCACCTGACAACAGTGACAAAAGTCTAACTCAACATGTCACTAAAGTTCACACTGCAATAAAAATTAAAAAAAATTTTTCACACTATCAGAGCACCATTTAACACTCAGTGTCTATGGAAACTAAATGATTAGACAAAAAAAACAATTCGTGGGCCTTGAAATTACAGGGTCAAATGCATGACTTGAAAACTTGTAGAGTGTAGACTGCAATCTGCAGATAGGGTTAAAGCTGACAAGATAAAGCAATGGACTGTATTTATTCATAAGCACAAATATGCAAAGATGCAACCATAGATACTTTATATTTAATATGCTATGCTATATTCTATGCTACATATAACAATGTAAGAGGTAAAAATGAAATGAGGTTCTCTTGTTTATTGTGTCAAATCTCTATTGTACATATGTCAGGGACTTTTGTATTTGCCATCAAAAGTTGCACATCGAGGGAGGTCAAAAACACACTCATTTTGTTACTTATTTCCTGCAGGTGTTATGTCCCTCACCCACTTTTAATTCCAATTCAACTGATTAAACTGCAAGAAGTTGAAGACGACTGCGGAAACATCACAATCTATAGCAGCTGTATGGCTTACATTTGCATAAATTTAATACATGCATAAATTACAAAATCTGACTATTTGTGTTTTACCCAAAACCTGTGTAATAGTGCTGTGACGGAAACCGTAACGGAACCGGAAACCGCGGTTTTTCGTCAGAACCATGAAGAACTGAAACCAAGGTTTTTTGGAGCCAAGTGAATACGGTTTCGCCTTCCGACGTTTGTGTTTATATATGGTACGAAGCCAACGAGTTGGTTCAGGTGAGGAGACTGAAGGTGCCTTCAAAGTCTTCAGCGTCGGCTAAATTTACCTATTTAATACCTGAGCAGCTAAGCGCATGCTTTGAAAGTGCATCGTAAGCGCGAGTAATCACTCTGAAGTAGACCGACACCGATCGTCAACTCAAGACCTATTCAACGCAATAATATGCTTGGCACGGGCGTCCCTGGATTAATAAATGTAAAAAACTTAAGAGTTTAAAACAGTGTTTAACGGTGACATGGCCTACATCACACAACGAAAACAGCAAAAATCAAAAAGGTGCTATTACTTTGGCAGCACGTCGCCATAATGTCAACGTGCTCCTAAGTAATACCACCTTTTTGATTTTTGCTGTGTTAGTTGTGTGATGT
>Ga0056115_1001681_pt1 | contig 10764 bp, 7 predicted proteins | sample WorMetOlspDAHAB1_FD_77007 | JGI IMG/M metagenome (GOLD analysis project Ga0056115, IMG submission 77007) | Marine gutless worms symbiont microbial communities from Max Planck institute for Marine Microbiology, Germany - Olavius sp. DAHAB.1 ... | reverse complement strand
TTCTGTCCGTGCCCGCTAGGAAAGGAGGTGGGCGTGCGCGTCCGCAACGCCTCGCGCCCCCGCCCTACTCCATTCCCATCCAGCCTGTTGCCCACCCCCCCCCCCTTACTGACGGAATGAAAGACATGCAATGCCACTATTATCACATTCTCAATGAGGCCAGATGCAGCGTCACGTGACCTCCACAAAAATGTAAAAATGTGAAAAGAAATCCATTAATTATAAAACCGAATGATCTACGCAGTACGAGCACCATACAAAAAACTACAGAGATTGCTCGACTGATGTGCGTACGAAGCAGTTTGTCGATCACTGTCATCTGCTGCATCGGCCCAAAGAAAGAAACCGCAGCGAGAGTCTGAGGGTCGCGGACACGAGTAAAACTGACGACCTGTGCAACATTCATGCAGATAAAAGCACAGATTATTTCATGCTAAGTTCATGTTAAGGATGACAGAAGCAAATCATAGCAGCAGATTTGATGACTACAAGAACACTGATAAAGCAATGACATAACAACAGCATAACATGTTACACTTTCTTAGATAATCAAGCAAGACGATCATTTTCTCCTGGAGGACAGGAAAACACATCTGGGACAGACCTTGACCTTTGACCATTGTATTCCCACCAGTGACCTTTATAGGACCTAAACCCAGATACCCAGAATTACTAGACAATATTTTCCTTTACTAATCAACATAGTACATGTTAGCTGATTACTAGAAACAGCTACATGATGACATCTGGTATGGTGTACCAGTGTTAGGTCCTTCTTTGCGGACAGTCATCAGGCGAGCGTCATCACCACATTGACACACTGGACTCTGACCATCACTGCGACTTCGAGCACCGCCTCCTCGTGCCAGTCAACAAAACATACAGCACGACTCAACTAATAATTCTTTAATGATTGTCTCCATTTTAAAGGTCCACGAGCCAAAGAATACGCACAATATTCCAATACTGTCATACTACCAAGTGCAGAGCATTAGACATATAAACGCATTATCATAAGTGGTTACCAAGCTGTACAGTCACACAGAGAACAACTTGCGCAATAAATACATCATCTTGACAAATAAGCCACCACTTATCATTGCTTATGAAGTTACATGTGAAACACGGTAAGTCAGGTTCATTCATATAGCGCCACAATTGCTGCATATGCTGCATCAGTGGCGCTGTTGTCACAGACAGAGCCGGTGAACAGCTGAGGCCGTAGTCTGCGATCACGGACTTAGGCCTGTATCCATACAGCTGTATATAGTCTAGTTTGCCGTTTTAGTGGTGTCCACCTGCGTAATCCATGTAAATACATGGATTACTACTCATTTACTGACCCCAAAGGAATGGTCTAGTTGGCTGACCCATAGTGGACAGTTTACCAATAAAGTGGTCACCTGTCAACCATAGATCAGATGTGGGACAGGGAAAGTCCGCTGGCCAATGACCTTCATCCTAACCACTGAGCTATGCCGCCAAAGCTCTATGGCGATCCAATGATGAATGATTCTGGCAGTGAAATGCAGAGTTGACAGAGAGGCTGCTACCGTGCTGAGCTAGTTGCCTCACAGGCAGCATGTGTGGTCCGTTTTGTGAGGCAAGTGGTCGACGTGAGCAGAAACCTGAGTCTTGGTTGCTAGCATGTTGCGAAGACACAGAACCAAATGCTGGCGTCCTGCTTGCAGTTGCAGTCTGTGACATCACCATACTGTGGTTGTCACCTACAGACAAACCAGTCGCTTAGTGGTCACTATCAACTCATTTCTCTGCAGTTTCACAACAGTGCCCACTGGTAATAACAGCAGATAGCTGTAACTACTCATCTCTCCACATAAATGACTGTAACGATGCTTACATTAGTCTCATGGAGTTGGCTATAACAGGAAGTGTGAGCGAGGGAGCAGAGTCCAATGACTCTTCCAAGACAGTTTGTCATTTTGCACATGGCAAGAAGCAGCTGTGATTCACCATTGGGAGACCTCGAGAGACAGAAATCAAGTTATTGGCAGCGCCAGTAAAGTCATCAGACCACAACTGTGCCTCTGCTCCTATTAGCTGAAAAATGAATCATCATGAAACGCCAAAGACTTGCAAGCGTAAAAAGGCATCGTCATATTCAGTATTAGTACGACAGCAGTCTGGAATAAGTTTCTTCTTCAGTCATTATTATTATTATTATTTTATCAGGGTTAGAGTGACAATGTCACAATAAATTTTTGCAGAGGCACTTTACATACAGTTGTGCTGTAACAATGTATTCATGCGGTCCCTTATCAGGCACAGTATTTTATCACAACTTCAGTTTGCATTATAATGAGGAACATAAACCTGATTGTTACATCAAATCATACTAGTAAACTATGATTGAAATACGAGATGCGAGACCGGCGGTGTCTGAAGTGCGGCTAAACGAGGATGATGAACCGGACGAACCGAGCGAGATGTCAAGCATCGTATTCAGCGACACTTCGCAACCTCCGACACATGCAACGTGCTCCAGCGGAATGTATGGTGGCACGGAACCAGCACGGAAAGTGAACTGCAGTTTGTGAACAGGACCTGGCTGACACTACACAGTAACACGACGACGAATGATACAACACGTTCGTTCCATCACAAATAACCACGGCCAGTAGACTTTGTGGCAGCAACACACATCACTCATCAGACGAAATATTTTGCTTAATCCAGACAATCCTCTGCACTGAGAAATCCAACACTACACGAGAAATTTCAAAGCGTCTGCATTTACCATTGCATGGTAACAACACGAGTAGCATTGTCAGCAATAGCAAGCGCTAAAGCAACCTCATACAAAATTCACGAACTGTTACCATACTAATAAATACCATAAATCTGAATTGTACATTCTGAGGTCATATGACAGCTGGCCATAAATATGTATTATAAAGAGCTCTCTGGCACCATTTTTGTGCTGAGCCCCTGGGCAGATCCCCCAAAGTTGCACGAATGCCATCTACTGATACTGCTCCCTGTGAAACTGACAACATGACATATGCCAAAAAAACAAAGTTAGCTGCTACATTGCTGAATGTTGTAAATAAAGGACAGGTCATATGTACACTCTACTACAATGCAGCACACAGTCTACTGCAATTGCAACAGCACAAAAAAACAAGACAAAAATCATCAAATCTCACAGTTTCACAAACGCTGTTGTCCACAGTGACACTGAGGACTGACGACGGGAACCAGACGACATTACGACAATCTGGAAAACCTTGGCAGCTCAGAAAATATCTGCAATGTAAACAGTGCAAATGAAATAAATGTGTTGTCCTTCCCGGCTCTACATCGTATGTAATATTTATTTTCTTTAAAAAATGTAATTAGGTGGTTCCCTTGCAAATAAAATCAGAATAAAGTTCATATTTCTGTCACGATGCATCTACGTTTGGCATTGTATAGTAAAGGTTAAGATGCCACAGTCCACAGGTGTTCAACTCCCTCCCTCGGGCCTTTCAGATTGAAGGTAATATAAACCACAACGTCTGTGAAACATGGCCACTGTGATGACAGACCTACGGTTACCTTCCTAGCTCTGGAGCATCACTGTTCTTCCACCAGCACCAATTTGTGCTGCTTGATGACTGAGGCACACGTGAGTGGTGTGCCAGTGGCTTGCACAGTGCCATACTCTACAGTGCAGTGGCTGTGAATCAAACCTGCTGATAGACAGTCCAGTGCTCTTACTACTACACCAGCACTGTAAGCACTGTACATTGAAAGAAAAAACGAAAAACATGCAATTCCATGTAACACAATCATCCACAGTGAGTGAGTAGAGTTTAACGACCCATCCGACACAATATAGGTCATTTCGGAGGCGGAGCAATCATCCACAGTTGATAGCCTGGAGTCAAAATAAGATATCTATTTGTATATTGTTAAATATCTTCAAGTTGTTGCTATTTTCATAAATATCAACGAAAAACATATAACAAATGCCAACAGGAGGAAAACTTAGTGATTCACTATTATTTAGACAGCTCTGTCATTTCAGCAAATGATCAGCTCTTCAGAAAAATTTAAGCAAATGTATTTCAATATTTTCAAGTCTGTTTTTAACATTACTTTCTAGTTTTGTTTTTCACACTTTCTAGTTTTTGGTAAAAGACACGAATATTATCTGTTACAACAACTTTCTGCTATATAAAAGCAAATAAAGAACAAGACACAATTAGCACAACATAAGACAGCAGATATTAACTGCATGATGAAATTTTGAACCTTTGAAATGTAGGACCGTGAAACTTAAAAATTCCTTTAGTCCACATTGTTTAACCCATTGCGATTAATTTAGGCAATCATTCAGTTATATATAACTGTACTGGTACTGTAGGCATAGATTTTTTGTTTTTAGTTTTGTGTACTGTAAATTAATATAGTACGCCTGCTCTACGAAATAAAAGTTTCAAACTTTTATGATGTGTTATGCTGATAACAAAACGTTATGTAATCACTGTAATTTTAGGAAAAAAAATTGAATGTAACCTACGCAGAGCCATCCTTCTTCTGTTTAATGACCATAGGCTGGCCACATCTTGGACATGGACGAACAGTTGGTGATACATTCACTGTAAGCTCTACACAAACACACCAGACTGCAATTGCTCTGCTGCAGTCATTACAATGGCTAAGCTAAACAAAGTTGCATTTTTCAAGACTTTGTTAACTTATCTTCTGCAACGCAGGAATAGCTAAACCGTTGCCCATAAACAACTGTAATTTTAATTTTACAAAAGAACTGTCAGTAATACACACACGGAGAGCACACATAAAACATGGAAAAAAGAACCTTCTGATGAAAATGAATTGGCTTCACCAAAAAACTGTGACAACGCTTTATCAATTTTGTCTGCCTACAGAACAAACACAAACACACTGTATATAGAATTGGTGCATAAAACATGTAAACGCTGCTATGCAAGAAATACTGAAAAAGCAGACAATCAATCATCTGCTGCCTGCCACAATGCAACCAGTTGACATTCTTACTTCTGCCAACCTACATTGCATACGTCAAAGCTATCAATGTCCATCAGATCCGATAACATTTGCTTCTTCTGCTGTTGGTTTTCTTTCCTTTCTGTCTGCAATTATCTCACACAGAAGGCCACCTTATCTCAATACATCTCCATTTCACTTTAACTTCTTAATATGGCACATTTGACACCTGTTTACATAAAGGCCACATGCCCAATTTGACATATTCATCAATGTTTCTTTGTTTGATCGACTTCAATACATGTTCATTCTCATTCATTTCCCAAACAACTTCCTTCATTATCTTTCCAGTTAGTCTTTCCCGTTCTTCTCCAAATGCATATAAAAAACTTCAGTACTGCTCTGCCGATACTACTCTCTCTGCCCGCTTCGTCGTCCAAGTCTCTGCTATCTGCTTTGCTTGCCTTTAAAATGACCAACACTATGTTCGCAGGGCATTAAGCAATATTTGACCTACTTCCTTTGCTACCTGCTTTGCAAAATGCTCCAAACAAAACTTTTAGTAATACATTTTGTTGAATTCCAAGTTGAATTCACCCTTCAATACCCCATGAATATGCACGACTATGCAGACACAAAAACTAAGACATCCTATATAAGCACACAAGAGCAGTTCGGTCCTCTGGACTTGGATACAACAAACAGTGTCATGGTAACAAATTACAGAAGTCTGCACAAACCTGTCTGGAAGCCTCAATGAAAACGTCCTTATATTTTGATACTTGTTCAGCCAAAACCACTAAAGTTGCAACACACACATCAGACAATGTGCCACAACGTACTGCCATACAAAGCGATGAGAAATGTCACCAACTGCAACACTCATCTCTTCACGTGACCAGAACAACCTGTGCGAAATAGTATCTAAACACTCACCACAGACACACTGGAGGTGCCATACCCATCACGTTACTACACGGTTACTGAACCTATTCTCCAACACAATTCAAGGCCGTTTCCTTCGAGAACTGAAGAACCCTGATCCACAATCTATCAATATATCATAGTATGAAAGCACATGACAATGAGCAACCTTGAATTCGAGGCTGGTGCGGGAACTCTATTACTAATCCAACGGAAATGCCATCAGAGTGCTTCCCACTTTCACCACACAATGCAAAGTATACGACACCCAATCAGTGATGATGATGACGCTGAAAGTGCACGTGATTTTGGGCCTCAAGGTCTGAGGAACTCGTTGGAAAGGTACAACGGCAACATTCCATGCAAACACCAACAAGTGACAACGAACAGTTTGTACTGGATTCTCTTCAGAGCCTTCAGCAATAGGGTTGGCTGTAGTGAATTCTGAGCTGCAGTCGCATCAGCAATTCAGTGACAACACATCAGTGCATTATGCTGGCATGCAGAATTAAGACACGGATTTAAGGCAGTAACAACTTACCATTTCTGTCCTTTTTACCTTCACAAATCCTAAACAGCGTAACACAAAAATGTCACCCAATTTCCACTTTTACAATGTATATTTTATTATGTATCCACATAATCTGACATCTCAACACAATAATGCGCGGCAAGTTTACGACATCTATAAACGATGATGCACGCGTTAACAGCATCAATTAATACTACGTATGACACAAAAATATTAGACAATACATTGTCAAATAGACGACAGCAGTGTGACTAAGTTGAAAGCAAATTTCAATGAGCAAACATACAGTCAGTGTTACAAGAACAACCTGCACAAATCTGCCTCCAGCTGAGCACGTAGATATGGCTTTGACATAGCGTAACCCATTGCATCATAACCTGGTCACACACAGAATAAAAATGCTGCAGACCAGATTAAATATATGAATGACACATATCCACATAAAGGGTGCTCGTATCCTACTTGTTGCTCAGCCTATGGACTAAGCAGATTGGAGATCTTTTCCGTCATACCTTTCCTGACATTCTGTAGCGCCTAAGAAGTTACTTCTTCGGTTATTGGACACTTTAATCACTTCTGTTATGCACTAATTTACGTTGACACATGGTCTCAAACTTCGAAACACGACATGCGACACTGCACACTCAGCAGCAGCAGCAAATGTTCGTAATCAGTAACGGCTGAGCAGTGTATTCAAATGAGCAATATCAAGTGACAGAACATCATAGTTATGAATAGTTAGAATTTAACATCATAGTTATGACTGTGAACAAAGCTGAAGGCATATGCATATTAAACCAAGTCTGATTATAAGACCAACTTGACTTCCATGTGTCAATGTGGTCAAAGTTCAGTCACATGACTTCAGTAAAGGATTTAATCCCAATGATCACTACTGCAGTCAGCATAACAACAGTCTATACTGGTGGGAAAGCCCGGGAATTTCCCATTCACTGGCCTTCCCCACTCGCTGGTTGACAGCTTCACTGCTTGGGAAACCTTCACTCTGCATCTCTTTGGCAATTCAGCGCGATTCTCCCCCTCCCTTCCCAACCCATAAACACGACTCTGAACACGGACACACACCTTCAACAAGACCCATGCCCAGTTCACCAGGAACGAACTTGCCGTCAGGTCGCACCCCAACATACAGTCGAGCTTTTATCGTTTCTATGTGCTCAGCATGTGTGGCATCAGTACCTGAACACACAACGACCAGATAATGCTCGGCTGACAGCATCACAGTAAAATACATCAGAATGGAGACTCAAACATCTCACATACAGGCATCTCATGCATATCATACAGATACACTAGTATCTGCAGAGTACCAATGCATAATGAGCCATGCATAGACCAGTAAGTACTAGCAAAAGCAGGGAAGTAAAAAGGCACACCACACATCTATGATTTCAGCATGTAACCTGGTGTCTGCAGGATGGTTGTAAAATGGATACCAGCCCACCATGTGGGATCATACTTGAAAGGACTTCTATTCTACTGCTATTAGTTCCTGCTGCATATGGAACCCACGTTTAATTACTGCTAAAAGCAATAAGCTGCTGGTGCAACAGGGATGGCATTCAGTCAACTTTCTCACGAGTTTCACTGACTGATATCGAGTACAAAATGGCTCATAGAAGCTGCGGGTCTTTGCACTCATTTACCTGCATGTGTCAAACAGCAAACACTCTCGTTCACATCAAATGTCCTACTATGGTAACGTTGTCCTACCAATGCCATGTTTCTCCATCAGCGCAATCAGGTCAGCTTCAGTCAGCAGCGATGGCGGTGACGTCTCACCCTGAGTCATCTGCACAGCCAAATGCACACACGTTCATGGACAGCGCTGCAAAGCCACAATGTGGCAAATGTGCAGAGAAAGCATTTCCTCTAAGGCCACGAACTGGCTTATGACACGTTCTGACGACGATAAGAACTTGTAGACACGATAGGTTGTGTACAATACACACGAATTACGTATGATGCCATTTTCATAACAAAACTCGACAAAGAAGTAACTTCATATGTGTTCTGTATTCTGCTGAACTCTGTTTACAAGTTCAAGTTGAGCATTTTCCCAAGCTGCTTATTTCTCTTATTATGAAGAGTGGCTCAGAAATTACCTAAAACATGCCGAGTAAGGTGTCAAACTACTCATTCACACAGCAAACATTTCATTTTTACATAACAGATTTATGTAAATCAAATCTGTGCGGTGGATCTACTGCAAAGTGCAGTATTAACACAAAAAAGCAAAACTGCAGAGTTTCTATCTATTACTACAAAAAATAGGGGTTGACTGAAAATGCCGTACATGAAAATGCAGGACAAGAAATTGCAGGATATGAAAATGCAGGATATGAAAATGCAGGACATGAATTTGCAATACATGACAAATATCATATGAAAATATATTACATTACAGTGCAGTGTGCATTTCTGTTAAATTTTAATTCTTGTATGTATGTGTTAACGTGGAAAACTTAACTGCACCTGCTCATCATAAATATAGCAGTGCTCTCTAATCTGTATACACTGTACTGTAGAAAATTGCTTGTAGCTGCTACAAATTTAATCGTTTCGTTGTTAATGTTGCATATTAATATCGTTGGTGTTGTTACTTGATCAGATAACTCCACTCGCAGACTTGTCACGTGTAGCCTATCATTGGATCTTTTTAAAAAATTCATTTCATTATCACGTTACACAGTTCCATTGCTGCAACGTCAGCATCACAATACAAGAAAAAACTAAAATTGAACAAAATGCTATAAATTCTGGTCATGTCTTGCAATTTCATGTCTTGCAATTTCATGTCCTGCCTTTTCATGTTCTGCAATTTCATGCCCTGCAAGTTGGTCCATCAATTTCATGTCCTGCAATTTCATGCCTTGCAATTTTGATGGTCCGTCATTTTCATGTCCGTCATTTTCAGAGCCCCCAAAAATAGTCCACTGAAATACTGAACCTCAATAGACTTTGGCTGAAACACTTCTCCAACTTGAAACACTGGAATCACCTGCAACAGTCAGACAATGCATGCCACATTAACAAGAACACAATTACAAACAAAGTCTGGATGAAATGTTCACAGAAACAAACAATAGTTAGTTCACATGTTTTTTTGGAAAACTGAAGACAATGATGTTCAGTTTCCAAGTATGCAGCACTAGAAATATTCAGTCTGTTACAGATTGAGACACAGCAACACAAATACATCGGCAGTGAGACTGACATTCCTGTGATTACATGACGACCTTTGAGTGACATTTTCAACATCACAACAGATGCCACTTATATTGCAATGATTTGCACAACCACATCACAACAATGTGGATATGCAACAATTCACAATGATACCAATACACATAACAACCAATGTCCATGAAAAATGACGACCACTAACTATGTCATTTCACAACAGCTTGTTCATTTCTTGTCAGACGACATATAACTCAAGCATACAAGCAGAAATATGTTAGTCCCAAGGTCTGAAAAGTCAGGGATTTGTACCCAGCCTCTAGATATACTGCACTTATAATCTCAGTGATGATTCGAACTATACCTTAGCAGTCCACTTGTCGTACGGATAAATATCGAGATAGTTGCGTGCTGTGATCATGAGACCAGACAACACAAACTACAACATCAGCATTCACAAACACCTCAACATGCTTCACTTTAACTCAAGAACTTTCGTGGAAATGCAGCAGACACTAGGCAACCATCTCAAAACTAAATGTTGTACGACTAGCGCTATGGCAGAGAAAGGGGACATTGATTATCCTTAGTCAGCAACTGCTGTCTAGTGCTCATCCTTCAACCATACAACACTGTGAAGGTATCAGAGCAAGACCAAGATTTGAATGTGAGCAATCTTTGTCCAGTTTATTTTAGGTTATCAGCCACATCGAACCTCCCATCCACAACACTGGTCATGCCCATCTCCGACCCATATAGATTAGAGGCCAGTAAAGTTGCATTCTTGGTAATGCAGTGGTTGAATACACAGCATCCATCATTGCTATTACAAATATCATCAGCATTCACACCCAACCGACATAAGCTGCTAGCAGCCTAGCAGTTACCATACGTAAAATGCTTGTTCCATACATTACACCACAATCAATGATCACCCGACATGATTGATTGAATGATGTTTAACGGCATTTCAGCACAATAAGGCTATATCGTGCCTTTAGAAGTACTTATAGTTTGCGTTTTGGGAAACAGAAACACCCTGGGAGTCTTGTACATCTCCTATTCAGTAGTGGATGACCAGCGACATAAACAACCCCCTCGTCTCGCATTGCTTTTTGTTCACAATGGCC
>Ga0056115_1001680_pt1 | contig 10764 bp, 7 predicted proteins | sample WorMetOlspDAHAB1_FD_77007 | JGI IMG/M metagenome (GOLD analysis project Ga0056115, IMG submission 77007) | Marine gutless worms symbiont microbial communities from Max Planck institute for Marine Microbiology, Germany - Olavius sp. DAHAB.1 ... | reverse complement strand
CGAACTATCGTCGAACCAGCTACGCCATCACATCCAGGGCTTCGTTCGGCAGCGTGCTCCGCGCCGAAGTTCGTCGTACCGCGTCTATACGCACCAAGTTCAGTGAACGTGCCTTCAGCTTCTCCTGCCCGGTTGCATTGAACTCACTGCCTGCCGACATCCGGTGCACGACGAACAGACAAACTTTCAAAACACTACTGAAATCTCATTTCTTCCGTCAAGCTTTTGATATTTCATAGTTACTGCTAACTGTTTACTGTTTAGGCGCTCATGTCCTTATGGTAATGGGCGCCCTACAAATTTACATTGATGATGATGATGATGATTATATGTGAATTTTGTGAGCGTGGTAGCGATCTGTCTGCCATAATATGCGATAATAAAACATGACTTGCCGGTATCTATAACTGAACCGAACATAATTATTTTGGTACTAGCACCAGAGAGTTAGGGACTAGGGTAGGGAGTGATGCTTCAGTGTGTGGTTATCTGGCGGACAGACGACTGGGCAACAAACCAACTGGGCAACAGCTCATCTGGGCGAAAAAAATCGGACGCCTGGGTGACAAAATTTCGCGTTAGGGTCAGTGTTAGATTTAGAAATCGTTTTTCCCGCCAAATTGTTTGTCGCCATGCGGTTGGCGTGTCGCCCAGATAACTGGCGACCTATGCTCTATACCAACGGGAATCTGTTGGCAGTTGGAAGTATGAAGTCCATCGGGTGTTTTTAGCATTTGTCAGTGACCTGAATTGCAGTAGGCCACCAAAAATCTTGCCCCAGTCCCCCCCCCCCATTGAATGAGCATTAAGGGGGAAACTGGCTTACCCAGATGCACCTGACTGGTCTATTAAACAGTTTGTAGGTCAGTAAGGTGTTGGTTTTCTGTTTGCCTTATTCTTGACCAACTGTGATTTGGTTTGGTGACAGTCATCGACACAGAAGACGCACGTATGATCTAAAGCGACAACAGCAAGAGGTGGAACTTGCGCGATGAGGTCAGATTTCTAATCCTCTTTCGTTAATCCTCTTAAATTTAGTTACTTTTGTCTCGGCAATTGCATTGTATACATCACCGTGTTTTACTTAAAAACGAACCCCTATAGGCCTATATCTTTGTTCATTGATTTGTGATTTAAAAGAAACTGGACTGGCTTGAATTTGCTGAAAAATTGGTAACTATAATAATTCTTAAAAATTATTAGTAGTAGGAACTAAACAGTGACGAAATATGCCCACAAAAATGTGAAATACATAATTGAAAATAATTCAATGCTATGTTCTATAGAGCCAAGAATGCCAGTTCCGAACTAGCTTGTGTTCAGTATGCCTGTCTTGTTATATGCTGCTGAGGTTTCACCACTTGCTAAAACAGATGTTGCTAGGATGGACCATGTGCTAGACAGGGCTGTCTTTAGAATTTTTGGCTGTTGCAATTCTGTCGATATCAGCTACATCAGGGCAGCTGTTGACATATCATGTGTTACCGGTTACATGGCATGCAGATACAGGAATTTTCAGAGACAATATTTTACATGTTTTTTGTGGTCCTCTGTGATTCTGAATTGTGTTAGTTCCTAGTATTAGTATGTTTCTTTTGTTTTTCTTTTTTTTCTTAGCGTCATCGTCATCACTATAAGTGTTATCTCATATTTTTGTGTATTTTTGGTGCTTTAATATATCTTCTGTTTGCTGCATTATGGTGCGAATAAAGTTTCATATATATAATCATTCAAGGAAAACTAGCAATCTAATGTTGCTGTTGGCAGTACAGCAATGAAAACGCATGAATAGATAAATACTAACTAACGAACAAGTTGAACCAGTGCAGGGTGTATATAGTGGTGGGAGAGCGACGCTCACGTAAATATTTCTAAGGGGAGCGGCCCTTGCGCTCCTCTAAATGTTGACGGAATCAGCCAACTTTCAATAACGTAAACTGAACCCGATCGTGTCTTCTTTGGCCAATGTTTTCTGTAATTGTGGCATGTGTGAGCCATTGTGAGGGCCCAAATGAGGGAAGAGACGGCTTCAATTCCCCTAAATAAAAATTTACCACTACACCCCAATCATGTATGATTAATTAATTGCTCTTGTCTAACGCATTGATTTGATTTTAGAATGACAACAAACACGAGGACATCTGAACTGTTTTCGTCCATTGATCTTCCTGGCGTCGACGGATGTTGTTACATCAGAGATCTCTAGTTGTATTACGTAGTTGACTGTAGCTGTTTATACATGTATGTGTACCATGAAGATGAACTCACTTGCAGTTAACAGAATGTTAGTGATACGGGTATACAACACTGCTGCACATTACCTTACCTCAGTGTAGTTTAGCTATTAAGTTGTCGGACTTAGCTAATGCTGTAGTGAACAGTGCTTTTAAGTTAAAGCTCTTCAACTGGTATTTTTAAACTGTTATGCCTAGAGAACTTGAACAATCTTGTGTTTCTTAAAGTTGTTTTACCACTTGATATTAATTATTATGGTGAAGCTGTCCACAAGATATTTTCATTTTTTTTCTGTGATGTTTTTACGCGTATTGTTACAAGAATTATGTACGGATTTTCTAACTTTCAAGACACATGATGAATGTGTCTATGGGTCCATCTCGCTATTTACATTGGCATACTTGTGTCAGCTTAGCCATCTTTGTAATTGTACAGGGTGGTCCAAAAAAGTAAGTCACTCAAGCATCATTAAATCGTATTAAAAACAGTCATTAAGGCTAAATTTTTCATCAATTCTAACTACAAAATGAGCACAACATAATTAAGTCTGTATTAAATATTCAATGTGTGACCTAATTTGTGACATCATCACTTTGTGTTTGAAGCTGCGATGCGGGTAAAATCAACGCATTTGGAAAAATCATGTTTTAAAACCATAAAAATAGAGAAAATATGGAAATAAGAGAAATTTTTTACATAGATCTCCAATAAATCGTTTAAACATAGAATTTACAGCTTGCTGAGGCGAAGTGATGCCAGTGTAAGCGGTGACATCATTTACCATATCAGATGCATATCACTAGTTTGCAGGTCAGGCATAGTTATTGAGGTCAGAAAATAGGTCACACACAGAATCTATCTAATACCAACGAATAATAAAAATGCTAGATTCATACTTTAATTTGACGAATAAATCTAATCTCCTTAGACTTTAATACAATTTAATATGATTTTTTAATCATTTGGTAGGAGCTTACTTTTTGGGGCCACCCTGTATGTTGACAGTATCACGTTCAGCTGCTTTTTTCAAACTCGAAAACATGTCAAAATTCATAGTCAGAAATCCTCTTCAGAGGACCACCTGGATGGGTGGTCTTCATGTTTTCCTGCCAACTGTCAGTAACCAATGCATTGAAATGTGTTTTTTTTCTCAAAAATTGTGTAAAAAGAAATGGACGAGTTTGTTGAAACTGTAGTCTATGAGATATTTTTGTCTATGAACAGAACAAGTAGTAAATGTGTATGCACTGCACTGATTCAACCATAATTCAAAGCAAACAGAAAACAATATATCAGAACAGAAATGGGTAAGAATAACGTTTCTTAAGAGGAAAGTTGTGTGTGACAACATGCAACAGTTTCCAGGATCAGCACAACTAAGTACTGTTTTAGACTCGACTAACTGCACTAATATGAAATACAGAAATCATTTTTTTCAGTTTTTATTACAACCAAAAACATGTAAATTTTAGTGTTGTCAAAATTACGTGCATACCTGTCTATACCAGTGGTTAATTTCCACAGGAACTGTTTTCCCATAATTACTCTGGAATGGAAACTCAGTTCCCATTCCATGGAGATGACCCGAGTTATTATTTGGCCCCGATTTGATTTTACTGTAACTACACAAAATTCGGTAATATGATTCTCAACAGACATCAGCTTTTAAGGCTAAAATGAGACCAATCCAAATCCCCAAGCTGGATTTAAGGGCCTACTTCTAAGGGGAGGGTGAGGAGAGAAGGAAGGTCGGCTGGGTCATGGATGGGGGCATTCCCCCTTATTTATTTACAAATCAACCACTGAGCTACATCATACACAAGTTACTAACTGTGCACATTTTAGTCATTTACTTCAGTCATTGCAGCTTAATTACTGTAATTACCGGCGCCTCTGAGGTCTTTTGACATACTGGCGCCTTATAAGCTAGCATATTATTATTAGTAACTGCAATGAATAATAAACAAAGTTTAATCTTCACGACTGTGCTCTTGCAGGCTACAACTATAAAGAACATCAGTCAGAGCTCACAGTACAACAAAAACACAAAGACCAATATGACACGACTTTGTGAGAAAGCAATGCAACTACAGTTCTCTTCTGCATGTTACATGTGGAAACATCGTTCACGTCACACCAATTAATGTCGCATCACTAATTGTAAATGTTATTCAGAAGCTTCGGATCTGTGACATCTGTGTCACGTATAACTGCACACAACAAAGAAATAACGTCACCACATTATACAAAGTTTCTTCTCTTCCAGCAATGGAAATATCTGCCTCTCAAAGCTGACTAAGTGATTTTTCCCCACTAAATCAGAATGAAGACAAAAAATGATCGCAATACAATAAACATTACATGTATTTTATAAATTTGTGAAATATGAACAAAGTGTCACACTTCACAAATTTAGTATTTGGTGAGACACAGGCAGTGGAGAAACACATGACGAAATGTTATCTGCTCTTGCTCTCACATAAACGACAGGCTGGTTGGAATTTAATGGCACTTTTGGCCCAATTAGGCTATATCATGCTGTTTAAAACTGTAGTATGATTAAAAGGCTTATATAAGTGAGAAAGATTTTTAATACTATGTGTTCAAGAATACAGTAATGCGAGAAAGTAGTTAAGAAGAAAACAAAAAAGAGAACAAAAATATGCACCTTAATACAAAATGACCAGCACAGGCTATTAATGCTACCCTGATTGAGTCACCTCTTACGGGACTCAGCAGCGAACAAGGTGGGCTCCCAAACCTAAAAGGACTAATGAATGCGGTAAACACAATTTTGATTCAGATGTCAAATATAAACAAACCCCCAGTTTGAATATCACCAAGATGCTTAGCTTGGTGCATGATCGGAGAAACCAGATGACGGTAAAAAGATGCCGATAAGTTAAGTGTTCTGGCACAAAGCATGAGTGTCATGAACAGTCACATATAATAGAATTATGACAATACAACTTGCACAGTTCCAGCACCTGTACAATTCAATAATTTTTCTCTTTTCCTTCAAGAATTCAAGGCCAATGATTCATAATAATTCCATATACAAAGCAGACAGTTCATCTACTAACAGAAAACATTTCAGTGGCTGCTGGCACCAGCTAAATTCAAACTTTTCAAGGCCTTCCGCTCATTCTGTCTTTAAAAAAATTTGAGTGTTATAAAATTTAAGGCTGTTTCTAGGCCAGCCCTCAATTCAAAGGATGCATGGGCAACCTGACAGTAAAAAATATGTAACACAAATGAGATGAGTATGCACTTGATAGCAACTACACTTAATACTACTCTCACAAACACTGAAGATGAAACACTGCTGACAACTGCTGACACTGTATAACATGAGCCAACCTGTGTAGTAGTATTTGTACATGTAATTTTGAGGTCCTCTTTTGTAACTTTTATAAAAATAGGCACCCAACAAAGTATAAGCTACAACAAATCAAACACAAAAACATGGATGTAAGAACCAGCTCTAAATGGTACAAGTATGTACAATCAAAAGTAAATATGGATTACTGAGACAGTCAATGACCAATGTATTTCATCACATATCATTTTTTGGAAAAACTTACCCAAATTATAAGCAACTCAGCAATGCACCTAAAACTGTTGCAGTTTTATAGAAATATTCAAATGTTGCAGGTGCATTTCAGCAAATTCATACTTGTTATTGTTAAAGTAAACATCGATACAAACACACCACAATACATCAACAGACCTATAACTCCAGCAACACCTGAAACCATCACCTCTGGGATTTGATCCCAACCTTCCTTCAGCAACTGTACTGCTGGTTTTCCTGTATGCACATGAAACATACATTTTCGCGACTAAGCACATAACTCGTAATTTCATGACAACAGCCTAATGAAAAAAGACACTGATACAGTTCACTTCGATGCATAACTTTCTTTTCACACTAACAAGCACCAAACTGGTATGAAAAGTGAAAACACAACACTGGAGAATGCAGAGATCACAGGCGGACGGTAGTCCATCCCTGCGTTACCGGCGACATCGCAATCCAATGGGAATGGTCAAACTTTGACCCTTCACAAAAACCAAACCCCTTAACCGACTATGATAGAACTTTGCACAATTGATTACGTCCACGAGACAAACACGTAACACAAAATATGTGCCAAATGGCCGTAAGGGAGCGTCTGGCAAAATACATGAAATAAAAAAAGGAAAGGCTTTAGTCTCTTCTTTTTTAATTTTTATTCTTATTTTTTTGTAAATTAAAATCAATGTGTGCCAAATTACACCGATAACTAACTAGGTTAAAAAAAACAGCACTGCTTGCAGATGTGACAACTCACACAGTGGATGATTCATTGACTAGTCAATTCATCTAACTGTTCGATGAAAAATTAGGTAGAGCTCAACAAACTGACTGCAAGGTAAAGAACAACTGATAGGGTCAGATTGTCACAATCTGAGGCCATTAATTCAGCATAATTTCTGTTATAGCATTTAAGTCTTTAAGTCTTGAAGTCTGTATTTCAGTTTTCTGTTTCATTTACAGTAGCCTATATGTATGTTGAGGTTCAAACAAATTCTCTGGCCAGAGTAGCAATGTCAGCCTACCTTACCTGATTACAAGTCTATGTTATGTAAGCCTGGAATGGGACAATGACGGAAGAGGGCAGAGCATCCCTCCCGCAGCTGGGGCCATGTCGTCACCCTAATGATGAGACAAGGCGGATGACAGGAAGACAGGACAGCTTGACAGATGATGACGGGACATGTAACATGTTCTCCCACACAAATAAATGAGTTAATGACGAGTTTGATGCAAGACAGGCCACTCTAAAAATTCTTTAAGATATAGCAGCAATGTTTGTTGCAAAAGCATACATCTTGCTCAATAAGCAATGTTGAAAAAATACTACAATAGACATTTCATAGGTGCACATTTTACGACCAAAAACTGTACTGGCATTTACGTCTATCGTTTCATTAACTGCTGTCCCGTCGTCCGCCCCATCTCGTCATTAGGGCGACGATATGGCCACCAGCTGCGGGAGAAATGCTCCGCCCTGTCCCATCATCGTCCCATCTGTTTTAGACAGACCAGCCACAACGGATGGGTGAATTGAAGACTAAGCTACACTGACATACTTTTAAATCTACGGATTTACAAGTACCAGGTACTGGTGTAGAGATGCACATAAGTGATCCACAGAATAGCTATTGAAGTGTCAGTGAGGGTTACGGATACTCTTACCCTAACGCACTGACCATTAACCTTAACCCAACTATTCTATGAAGCAGTTACGTGCACTTCTACACCAGCGCCAAAATACCGATATTTTGAGGCAAGCCGAAAGTATAATAGTATAATCTGATCCTATCAATTTTTCAATATCTACAGTCAGATCGCCGATCTGAACTTAACAGTTTGCTACATAAAAGGCTTACAGGACAATTTGCCAACAAACCAACTAGCGGTCAGTCAAGTCGCAGACTGGATAACTCGCAACTAGTCATCTCGCCGACAGAAATTTTTTAAAATCATGGATTCATGGATTACTATACTTTATTTGTACATTAAACCTAACCCTAACTCTGACCCTATCGAATACTGACAGAGTATAAATACTGTAATCTGTCCGAAATAACACTTAGAGCTATTATATACTCCTAAATTTAAATCAAACATTTCGGCGAGTTGACTAGTCCGCGAGTTGACCAGTCCGCGACTTTGCTGACCGCGAGTTGGTTTGTCGGCGAATTGTTCTGTTACCCATAAAAGGACCTGGTCTGTCAAGGTCATTAAACAGAGGAACATTTTTTCACTTGACTACAACAACACAGAAAATAAACTTCAATCCTCTCGTCTACATTCTAAACAACAATATCAATAAGTGCAAGCGCTTCATCGCAAAAGCATTCAAATACTTTAAATCCAAATACCCCTCAAACGAGGCATACGACTACTAAAATACGCCATATTCCTTGTTTATATTTCAGCAGGAAACAACTTAAGTAAGAAAGTTCATAATGAGACAAGAAGACAAGACAACGAGCTTCACGGACGCAGGTGCAAGCACCTCTTTGTCCGTATCTTTATACACAAATTATGACTACACCTGTGACCTGCTTCCGATCCCGGTTAGCTCAGCTCTGTAATCATACAACATATCCAGTGATCGCCAGAATTTATCCAAACGTAGTGCTTTAAAAGTGTTAGTGCTTTCTGCATCTCCAGTCAACCACGAATGCGGGCCCCTTAAACTGCCAGCATCACGTCATTATGTATTGGCCCGTTGCGGGCTACCAGCACTGGGCCAGTAAAAAAGTGCAAACGGTACCCACCATGGCCCAACATGACGGGCCCGCATGGGTACTAAGGCAAGCGATAGTGAGAGACCACTGGCGAATTGTATGGAATGTCTGTATTGGGCCCTCATATTTTCTACGTGTCGACCGCTCCTTTCTTGTCTGTGCATGGTTAACTGAGGCATAGATGTAATAATCCTTCAAATAAAAATAAAAGTCACGTATATAGGCCCCTCTATTAATCTGCCAGAAGTCATTATGTATTGGCCCATTGAGGGGCTGCCCGCATTAATTGGGCCAAGAAAAAAAGTGCAAACGGTACCCACGACGGCCCAACAATCCAACATGCATTGGTCCCCAGAAGAACGACAGTGAGGGGCCACTGCTGCTTGGGCCGCCGGCATTTGTAAACGTTTAATAAAAAAACGTTGCCACACTTTGAGATCAATCCAACACACTGTCACTGAGTCATGCAGCTTGTCAAATCGTAACACATATATTTACTATGGAATTTCTAAGGTGACATCAGTCTGCACTCTACAAGTCCGCGGATAGAAGTTTAATCCTGTGTTCAAGGAATGAGCCCATAAGTGGAACGATATTTTAAAATACCTGTGGGCCAAAAAGTAGCCTACCCTATTCATGCCAGCTATACATTGGATGACGCTGACGTCACTTTAATGATTTTATCTATGTTTACCGTTGCTAAAGCCATACTGGAGGTACTCTCGGTTTTGCAAGAGTTGAACGTAATACGGTAATACGCAGCACTGTTATATTACACTGCTTGGAACTGCAGTAGTAAAGCTGGCACACAAAAGAGAAGGATCTAAGCCAGCTTTTCAGAGTTCCGCGAGATAAGGAGTGTGCAGCGTAGTGGACAGCAGCTTTTCGGCTTGTGGCCTTCGTGCCCATCGAGTACACCAGAAGAATATGCATCCTGCATTTTGTTTCAGCCTTTCATAAAATTTCATTCCGTTCTTATCTACGATACTTTTGGTTGTGCACTATGAGTTTATTCTTCATTCAACAATATATAGTTGCCAATACTAGCCAGTTTTTGACTGAAATTCATAATACAGTCAACTCTTCACCATCCCTAACCCTAACCCTGCACCTACGACTAGTCTAGGCCTACTTGTCACACGTGATGAGTTGACTTACTGACGAGTTGAGCAAACGTTAACTTCAGTCGGCTGTCCACTCTTGCCGTAGCTTTAGAAAACCCCTTCGGCGTTCAAACTCCCCCCTTTGAATCTTTAGAATTTTTTTAAATTGCGTTTGCAAAATAAAGGCCTAGGTCCAAGCTCTGCTCCTATAGGCTACTCATTAAATCCTAAATTTTCTACATGAACACGTTAAAAATTGTACACTAATTTCACATTTTTCTTCAGCTTCTGGGGGACTTCGTCACCAGGACCCCTATGGGGGCTTTTCCCCTGGACCCCACTGGGGGACCTCCATGGCCACGCCCCCACGACGTGAACCCCCTCCATTGTAAAATCTTGGTTACGCCGGGTTAGCCTTCTGATCCACCGCAACCAGGGGCGTCCAAAGGCACCCCGGCGACGCAAAATGCGTCATGTTTTTGACTTAAATTCAGTTTCAAGGAAAAATAATTAAGCGCATTAAACCGTCAAAATGCTGTACAACGTAAGTAGTATGTAGATTGGGTGAGCTGAGCCGATAATGATATGCAGCTGACCACTGCGAGCACGTGACTCCCAGCCGCTCGACTTGGCGGACAGCCAACTCTACCTTGGTCCCCATGTGGGGCGAGAGGGGAGGCGCCTCTGCGATAGCGACAGTGTCAGACACCTGCGAGTAATAATGATATGTCGTTGACCTACTCGGAGTGGAAAAATCCCGGCATTCCGATGAGTCAGCCTTTGGCAGACAGCCAACTCGACTTTGGTCCCCTTAATGACCTTAACCCGGGGCGGAGGGCAGGCGCCTCTGCGATAACGCCGGCGCCAGACAGCTCCAGCTCTGCGAACGCAGACATGCTGTTGACCTAGATAGCCTGCTACGGCTGACGCCACGCCCACAGCCCGCACTAGTCGCTACCACCATAAAAACGAGCGGTGTTAGTGTGCATCGGATCGTAGAGAGAGAAACATGAAGACGTATCAGATTAGCGACGACAGACTCGTTGTAGTAAAGAAGAATTTGGTCACTATCAAACAAAAGGATTCGGACAAGTCTTTCGAATTCACACCTAGCAGGTTGGTG
>Ga0056115_1001679_pt1 | contig 10768 bp, 8 predicted proteins | sample WorMetOlspDAHAB1_FD_77007 | JGI IMG/M metagenome (GOLD analysis project Ga0056115, IMG submission 77007) | Marine gutless worms symbiont microbial communities from Max Planck institute for Marine Microbiology, Germany - Olavius sp. DAHAB.1 ... | reverse complement strand
GTGCACTCAAGTCACATTTATTTAGCTGTGCTTTTTCCTCATAATTAATTGTTATCCCATTCATTCACTGACATTGTAATGCACAGTCGGTCATATTTTGTAGACTGGGCACTAGAACATTTATTGTATTGTATTGTATTGTATCGTACCCTATATAACTGTAAATAGCCCCAGAAGATTTGTTTGCAAAGGCTGCAAACAAACCAGAGGTCAGTAATTTGCAGCCGTGTTAATTGTTAATCGGAAGGGCGATCAATGTGAGGCAGACATCGACTTACGTGACAATGTTGCCAAACATGATTGTCTTCACCGCCAGTTCGGCGTCGAGTCGCACAAGCGAGTTTTCGGCGTTAACGACGCGCGAATGGGCTCTGTCTAGTCTCGCCTGCATCTCTGCCAGGTCTGTGTTGTGCCGCAACACTCTCGTGTTGTTGTCCTGCAAAATGCAGTTCATACGTGCATACTGATATTGTTTATGACCTGCGTGGTGGCGTGGAACGGCAGAATTAGATATATAGGCCACCGCAGCGAAGCCAGCGTATTAAACTCAGTAGGCTATATCGACAATATTCCTGTTCGCTATGTCGCATGCTTATCGCATAATCGTTAAACGTTTTGTGGATGGACTTTACTCGATTCTAATTTCGTTAGGCCTACAGTTTTCCGTATTAACCATGCATGACACAAATACGCGTCCTTCGTAGTAGGTCACTCATTAGACCTACCTGTATACATACTTGGACGGTATATATAGGCCTACAACGAGGCGGCATGGTAAGCTATAAAGGGTGACCCAAAACAGTAAGCAACGCAAGAACTATCATTAGATCGTATATTTAAAATCCGCCAAAAGGAGAGCTTTTTCATGAAATTTGAGTGTAAAAGAAGCATTACAATATTATCACCTTTTATTAAATTTTCTGCGCATGACCTATATGGCATCAGTTGCTGTGCTTCATGCTTCGACATGGACATAACAAGTGTGTATGATAAAGTCGTTTCTAAAAAGAGAATATAGAAGACCAGTCTATGTTTACATTAATTTCCATATAAAAGATGGTTTAGGTGTTCAATTCATAGCTTCTAAGGTGAAGTGATGGATGACGGAGCGATGACATCATTTACGTTACATTGCCCATATGGGAGCTTCGCAAATCATGCAAAATAGTTGACCTCACAAATTAGGTCACGAATAGAATATTATAAATACCAATATCATAGTACTATGTTGACTAAAAAATTAAATCTGATTGACAGGCTTTAAATTTTTTAATGCGATTTAATACCAATTATTAGTAATTCGGTACCGGTAGTGGCTGACTTTTTGGGCCACCCTGTGCAATCGGCCTATACTGTTTAAAAACAACAACGACAATACTAGGCTATTCAAAGTTGCGGGCCTACAGACCCACTTTAAAGTAACGTTAACAAAATGGCAGTCATGTCTACCTAAGACATATAGATGTAAAAAAAGGTAAGGAAAAATAGTTTTACAACGTGATAAATAAAAGCGCACAACAGCCTAACACGACACGACATATGGATGCTGTCAGTTTTCTGGCGCTGGTGATTGCATAGTGTCTCTGTAACTCAAAAGCAGAAAAAGGTATTCAGTATATTGTTATGTCATCGCTTCGTCATTCCTCTTTTAAATTTCTGCAACGTTTTACAGCATAAAGTTTGGTAAAGTTTAAAAAAAGATAAAAACGTGACATGAGTTATAACGAGTGTAAAACGTCTTTCGCGCAGGCCCAAAATGTCTACCTCCATCATCTCGTATAAAAGACTTTTGTGATCTTTCAGAAGTTCTTCGTTTCTAAGCTGCTTTTCATTCAGATCCTGAAACGCGATCACACCAGAACATCCGTCGAATGTATTCGTTTCAACTGCAGTTAGACAATAACATACAGGTTGCAGCAGTGCCAGCAATTGCCTACGGTTAGCACGTCAGCATCATTGGTGTGTTAAAAGTCAAAAAATAATTAATATTATAATATTACACAACGCGTTTATTATGAAGATAATAGCAAACTTTAGCAAACGTTGACAATGAACGTTGGCATTTTTTTCATTTTTGTTGGCATTGCAAACTTTACTTTGAATATTTTTGCACTTTGCAGCTTCGTGCGAATTCAAAATTCCGGTTCGTTTGTGCAGCAGTCAGCAAAATTCATTCGCAGACAGTTACTACAAAATAAACCTTGAAGAAAGCCTGCAGTAAGTGTTAACATTGGTTGAAATTCGATTGTCGGTCATATGTAAGAAACAAGTATGCTTGGCTTCTTGTTATATGCTTCATTTCACTTTAGCTATTCCACAAAGATTTTTCTGCACTTCATGTCAGGTTTATTAAAATAATAATCTTTGACAAAATAACCATGCAGCGCGTTTATTAATTTTGTGTAAACATTGAAAACGTTAAGTGCATTCCATTTTGTGGTGATTATTACAGTATTCGTGTATAGTTGGCGCAATAGAAATTACTTAATGACAATGATGAAGATGACGTATCGGTCTACATATTGCGATAATGCAGCTGCACCTCGTAGAGTTGTTTCAGCGTGTGATAACGCGACATAATGCTGCGAATGTCGATGAAGTCCGAACTGGCGGTCATCACTTGCACCAGAAACTGCTCAAAGATGCTCTGCTTTGACAACTTGTCGGATAGTTGCGACTTGCGTTGCTCCAACTGTTTCAATTCAGACCGTAGTCTATGCAAACACACACACGCGCGCGCACATATAGGGGGCCCCCAAAAGGGCACATTTTTATACGCCTTAGAACTTATTCAAATATTGAACAATTTTCAAACTTTTTTCACTTTCAGGATCAGGAGAAAATTTGTAACGGTACCATCACTAAAAAAGAAACCTCATGTTTGTCGCTACACTACCTTAAAAGCAACAACTGAAAACAAGACGACTTCTGTAACAACACATTTTAAGAGTGCGTCGTCCAGACGCAAGGCGGACACATTCAGCATTTGACGTAAAACTGCAGGATGTGACAGTTACTTCAGACAACAACTGAGTCAATAAACACGTTGTTTCTTGTTGTTAATTTCTTAAAGTGCGTTGTTACTACAAAAGTCTTGTTTTCAATTGTTGCTTTAAGACACTGATATTTCACAAGGTAGTGTAGCGACACATTTGAGGTGTGGTGGGATCTTTAGTGTACCGGTACTATTACAATTTTTCTCCTGAGTCTGATAGTTAAAAAGTTTGAAAATTGGTCAATATTTGGCGTACAATATAAGGCGTGCAAAATGTGCGAAATTTTTGGGCCACCATGTATCTCTTGCCACTGCTATAATACGATAGCCCAAAAACTGTGCTGTTCATGTCTTTTGAGAAGCTTCATTTTTCACCACAATATGCTCGAAGAAAAAAACTACCAAACAGTGCGCCAATAGTACTTCAATAACTATATAAGCAACAAACAATGAGGTTACATAAAACATAACACGTTTATTCGTAATAAGTTAATTTTAGGCTTATAATTTTGGGGCCACTTAGTCCATACAATTCGGTTTATTTTATTAATATTATTCTACAATATTGACTTCTCGCACGCCTGTTGAGTTAGGTACGCTGTACAACAAGCTAGGGACCATTGTAACACATTAAAGTTGCTTTTTTATCGTAAACGCTGTAAGTTTATATTAAACAACAACATGACAGCTTAAATGAGAACATCCATAAACAACACTAATTCGGTGTGATAGCTCACCGTTCAATTTCTTTGTCGCGGATTTTGCACATGTCTTGAGTATCCCTAGCTTTCTTCAATGCACGAGTGCGTCTCGCTTCGTTGTCCTTGACACCAACCAGTCATGTTTCATTGGACTACATTTCATACATTAGACCGGTCCAATTTCATTTAATGTTATTTAAACAAATTTAATTCAAAATCTATATAAAAATGACAGTCTCGTCTAGTCGTCTTCGTCGTTATGTATTTAATTTCGCACATTACTGACTTCAGAGATTCAACTTTCAAAATTTTATGACACTTGCTAAAAGGTGTTTCTATTCGAATATGTGGCAGATCGAGACACAGAAAACAATTAAGTTGAGCGCTGGGAACTTTTTAGCAACTTGGAATTTTAGACGCGCAAGTTAAAAAAAGAACAAAAATGTTACGAATTCTGTCAAACACGTTGAATAATACGACCAAGTTAGAACGATACGCAAAGTTTACAGCGTGTTCGGAGTTTGGTAAAATTGCTGGATTTAGCGATTTTTCAAGATCACAATCGTTCGCCAATACGTGTAATTAAAAGTATACACGAGACGAACGAATCGCACTCGATGGACGAAACGTGTGAGACTCACAAGGATTGAAATGTCGTTGCTGAGTATCGACTGTTTGAGCCGAAGTTCTGCACTGTGCAGCTGTTCTCTTCTTTGACGAAGGTTCTCCATTTTCATGTCGAAATCCTGAAAGCGAACGTGTATCGTGGAATATGACCAATTAATAATCGAACAGAAATAGCTAACAAACACATGAAAACCGACAAGCATGGAACTTGGCAACCGGGCATTTTGTGTGGCTGGTCCGGTCGAAGCGAGCAGTCGACCACGGGGACATTCGTTCCGCACCTACATTATCAACTTTCAAAGATATGCTCAAGACACATTTTCTCACGTTCTTACTTCACTGAATAACTATTTCACAGAGTATGAGCAGCGAGCATTGTAGTGACTCTATACCATATTACAGCGCCTTATAAATTGTCGCTTATTATTTTTATTATTTTTATCATCTCCACGTACCAGGTGAGTGACTGGACTTGGACCAGAGTCATAAGATCAGTCCGATAAACAGGGACGGCATAATGCTTCATTTTGAGCTGACAAGTATGCTTAGGTAATGAACACGCGTTTTATATGGACAAGCTTCATTTTAACTAAAACAAGTTGAACTTTTAAGCCAGCACGACTGCACATATCTGTTTAGAACTGCACACTGCGTAATGCGTATGTGACTGCACACGAAAACAACACCCTTGCTTTACATTCCGTTGGAGTTGGCATCGTACGTATATCGATCTCGCATTCGTTTCACCGCTGGGCGGATTTGGCAGCAGAAGTGAGAGCGTGTTAACTGATTCAGCTACAGCACGGGGGCAGATGAGGCACCGTACGTTCGTCCGTGATGTATCCCCGGTCAGTCACGCAACGTGTTCGGTCATTAGTGACTGTTGCTACATCAAACGCTCTGTCAGTATCAGCCCCATTCTAACTGTTAAAAGAAACACTTTGTTTACGAAAGACGGTAAAAATAGTGTGAAGTGATGTCGGCGAAGTGAGGATGGCGTCACGTCGGCATGTTGTGGAGACAACTTAGTGCAAAAAATTTGTAAGGTAAAATGAACAAATGTGAAGAAAACTTTTTACCCCAAGGTTATGCCAAGGCTGCGTATTATGACTACTGAATTTCCACACAAACAGTTGTAGCAGGCATAGTTAAGTACATGCGACGCCACACTCACAAGTAAGTACACTTGCCCTACAACATGGCGACGACTTCAGATACTGTATATAAAATATAGAATACATCAATTACAGTGGCGGATTTAGAGAAAGGCCAAGCCAGCTCCGCCCCTCCCCCTTTGGGTGATAGACTGACGCCTTCACTCACGGCCATCATCGGGCCATGTTAGCTAATGCTAAATTTTTATCGTTCTACTGTAAACCACGGCACTCAGAATATCCAAAGTGATTGCCACCAGTGGCTTTCTGTCAGCTTTAGAGTGCACCGAATTCGTTTTCGGCCGGGGCTCCGCCCCGGACCCCATGGGCGAGCTTACAGCGCTCCCCCAGACACTCTAGCTGGTTTAAGGAGCCCTACTTCTAAAGGTGAGGGGAGGAAGAGGGGAAAGAGAGAGAAGAAAGGGAGAGGTAGGGGACGGGAGGCACCGCTCCCACCCTTTTGCATATTCCTGGATCCGCCCCCGAATGAAAACCATATGTGCATTACTTTACCTTGTATAAATTTGACTGCGGTCAGTCAACAGGTGGAGCTCATAGTTTTAAAGGGGATCCATGAAAAAAAAACATCATAAATGTTCTCGAATTATTTAAAAATGATTTTTATTAACTGTTGACACTCGCTCTGATCCGGCTGGATCCAACGCTTTATAACCATTCTTGAAAAATTGTTTCACCGCATCTGTGTCACTATTTATCTTAGCTCACTTTGCACTGCGTTTATGCACCTGTATAAGCACAGCACGTGATACCTGTCTCTTGGCGGCAAGAAGGCCACTGAGATGTTTGGACTGATCTTGCATGTCCACGAGGCGTTGGACAGCCACCGTTCGTCGATCTCCGGATGACGTCTTGCTGTCCTGTTCTCGCTGCTGAAGCTGTCGATCGTAAGCGCTGATGTCACGCGTCTGCAGTTGACTCGAGTCCGTTGTATCAGCACTTAACTCGTCCTCGTCGTCAGCGTTCATCATACTCGACCTGAACGTGCATGCGGCACATAAAAATGGAAGGTCGTTTTCAGACAAATTTCATATTACACAGCTCTCCCTATACCGCAGCTTTACAATACGACGAATTTATTGTGCAGTGTACACACTCTGTCCATAGTTCAATCTTGATTATTTGCCATTGTTTTCCTACAATGATACATCTACAGGGTGGCCCAAAAAAGTTAGCCACTATAAAGTATCATCATTAAATCGTATTAAAAACCGTCATTAAGGCTGAATTTTACATCAATTTTGACTATCAATAAGAAAACAAAAATATAATAAGTTTGTTTAATATTCTATGTGTGACCTAATTTGTGACGTCATCACTTGCTGTGTTTGAAGCTGCGATACGGGTAAAATCAACGCATCTGACAAAATCATGTTTGAAAACTAGAGAAAAAGAGAAAATATGGAAATTATAGACATTTTGACACAAATCTCCATCTAAAAGATCGTTTAGACACAGAATTCACAGCATGCTAAAGCGAGCTGATGCAAGTGGAAACGCTGGCATCATTTACCGAATTTGACGCTTATCGCTAGTTTACGGGTAAGGAATAGTTATTGAAGTCAAAAAGTAGGTCACACATAGAATGTATAATACCAACGAATATATATTATAGTGCATGATTCATACGTTGGTTTGAGGAATAAATCTAATCACATTGACAGGTTTTAATATGATTTAATTAATTTTTTATCATTTGGTGATGGCTTACTTTTTGGGCCATCCTGTATATCCGCGACCCGTCTGATGCTTTCAATAACGCAAAGACGATATTGTACCTTTTCAGGAGACAACCCGCGCACGTTAACAGTATGGTCGTTCTGTCTATGTGTATACATGTACTGTGGCACTAAAAATTTTGTAATGCAATGTAAAGACGTGTAGGCTACGTGTTATTATGCTTTTTTTCGTGATGACCACTAGCTGCTTGATACATTAGTTATCAAGCTTGTATACAAGTTTGTGGTTTGCATATGGTCGTAAATATTCCCAGTTGTATTACATTTAGCTGTTTTTTAATTAAACTAAAACTTTATTAATGACGTATTTCATTACAGTAGCAGTTCTAGCCTAAACAAATCTAGGGGCACGGCCCCCGCGAGAGTCTGTGTGTCTACTTGAGTTTACGAGGGCGGATCCAGGGATTTTTCAAAGGGGCCAAATGTTGGACCGAAGTCCCCTGTGGGGTTTGGGGGCAAAGCGAAGTCCTGCAGGAGCTAAAGCAAAATGTTACATTAATGTAATATTCTAACGTTCTCCTGTGTAAAAATTCAGAATTTATTGGGGTAGGGGCTGAGCTAATGGCCGTTAACTGGGTACAGTTTGCTTGACACAGGTGACGAACAGATCTAATCTTAAGTGATAACTAGCGTGCCATCAAACTTGGAAGTAACATTTGCACCATAGGCTCAAATCACCGACAGACGACAAGTCTGATATAGATAGGGGTCTGCGGAAACTGAAACAAAATGTTAAATTACTGCACAGATTTTAACGCGAATTGTGGCATGTCTGACTCATGTATGGCTCAGTTTTAACTTTCAGAATGGAGCAATTTATATGTCGCCACAAAAGTGGGAGAGACCTGACTGAAAACTGGGGGCCTGTGCCTGTGCCCCGACCCCGACTGTCAATGGTTCGTTATGTTTCCCGGTATAAGTGTAAAGAGACGTTTGGAGGAAACGCGACCTCGTGATGTTGCGTCTGTCGCCAGTGAACTCGCGACGTTGTTCATGCCGTTCATCTCCACGTTGATGATGCTGCTGCTGCTGATGCTGGTGCGCTGTCCGTCGCCTTTGTCCGTTGCCATCACGATGCCGCAGGTCAGCTTCGGCCGCTTCACGGTCATCCAACCCATCGCTCAACACTGCCGACCTAAATATGCAACGATATTTCATATGTGTTTTCCGACGCGCACCTGTCTTTCTACCATCGGCGATCGAGCTTTTCCGGTCGCCACTTCCCGACTGTGCAACACTCCGCCGCGGAACGTCACGTCGGCACCCGTCACTGACTGTTTTTTTGAAAACGTTTGAAGGCCCATCTCTTTACTCATTCTTTCCCCCAAATCTCCTGTTGTGTCCGCGGAGTGACTGTCATTTCGGACACTATAATCGACCTTTTTTACTTTTACTCATTTATATGCAGACGTGCAGTGCATGCAGTACGCGCAGTGTTCGGATTTTGAAGAAAAAACGTAAATGTAAACAGTGACGGCCCCTTTAGACTATTCATCACTGGCAGTGGCGGCCGCCCCCTATTGACTCATATTTTCCCCAAAAAGCCGTTTTTCCGTGTAAAGGGCATATATTTCGTTGTACGTATTTGCGATAAATCAGGACGGAGCTGATAAATTGTTCCTCCCTCCCCCCTTTCAAAATTTTTGGATCCGCCACTGATCATTGCAATCAGTTCGGCTATTAACCCATGCATGCATATCTCAAATAGGTCTACTAACTAAAATATAGGCCTGTAAACAGTGTCTTTTGCATTCGGCTTGAATTCCTTTATGTACAGTAAAATAGAATATTCACAATAAAATCGCACCCGTTTTACTAACGTGCGCGCTAGCAAAACCTAAAACTCTGCAAATGTTGCGATCACTCAGCAATCTCATTTCGGTAACGACTCGTGGGATGTATCAGTTTAAAGTAAACGCTAAAAGTCACATATTAGAATATCAAAAACATAAAATATACGAACATTGAGTACATCTGCAGACGCGCTTGTAGCCCATGTCACATATATAGGGTGGTCCAAAAAAGTAAACCTCCGACCGAGTTATCAGTATAGCTTAATCACATGTATATCATATAAAGTCTGCCTGTAAGTAACGTTAATACATTTATATTTATAAAAAACAGATAACATAGGTTCTGGGCCAACCAAGGAATAATTTTTGATTACAAATACACATCAACCAGAAAAGGCAATCGGAGTTTTGTTGACAGTTTCGATATCAACACTGTTTAGTTTTAATATTTCAATATTACACATTTGATGGGTATAGAGGCCTCATGAAGCCTTCACCCTTTCACAGCTTTGTTTTGCTTTTTTGACGACGAGATTCGCTTAACTGTAGCTAACAATTTGTTTCAAGCAGCAGCTTTAAAAGGCCTATAAATTTCCGGTTAAATGAAGCACTCGATAACAATTGCATTGTAAAACCGGGTATGGTTTCAAATAATAAAACACATTTCCTATTTTTTCTGTTGATAAAGAGCATTTCAATACTGTTTCAAACACAGTTAACAATGAGACGTAGCCCAACTGTAAACTATAATTCAGCTGCTGTTTCCGCTACTTTTTGCTGTACAACTTTTATAATGACGAACGGTATAGGCCTACTCATACGCAGAGGTTTAAAATATCCGAATTGAATTTCAGTTTTTAATGGAGTAAACTATAGGCCTGTAATCAACTTCGTATTTTCTGAGAAAATAGTACGGCTGGAGTTTGGACAGTAATAAAATAAGCAAATAGTATATATTCACCGCAACAAACTTCGATCGAATTCTTCAGCAACATTCATGTTGATGTACCGTGAAGTCTAACGCCAATATAAGCCCGTTGACAGGCAGAAGTTGTATCACACCATGCACCCCTCAGACTGATCGATGCACTATTAATTATTCATCTTCACGAAGTGTTTTCAAGTCGACAAGCGGCACAAGGTTTTCTGTGTGAGTCATATACATAAAAATGTTAGTGTAACTTTCGGCTTTCCTCATTTCCTAACTTTAAATGAATTAACCACACACTATGTACAGGGTTGTGCAAAAAGTAAGCATGCCTGTGCCAAATTATTAATAAATCGTGCTATAAAAAGCAGTCAATAAGGCCAGGTGGTTCATCAGATTACAGCGTAGAAGAAACACTGAACTACTCTAAGTTAGTATATTAAATATTCTGTATACATGACATAGAAGAACGTGACAGCATTATTAGCGTACCCAGAGCTGCGATATCGGTATCATATTTGTATACAGGGTGGTTCAATAAAAGAAAGCCACTATACCAAACTATCAAAAAATCGTATTGAAGCCTGCAAACAAAATTAGATTTATTCGTCAAATTGAAGGATAGGCCTAAATCAAGCACTACAATATTATCCGTTGTTATTAAATATTCTGTGCGTGCGTGACCTACTTTGCGACGTCATTAAATATATATAACTATGCTTGACTCAGAAAGTTTCAAGTTTGTATTTTTTAACCTAATTGTGATGTACTATAGTTGCTGTGTTTGAAGCTGCGATACGGGTAAAATCAACG
>Ga0056115_1001676_pt1 | contig 10775 bp, 5 predicted proteins | sample WorMetOlspDAHAB1_FD_77007 | JGI IMG/M metagenome (GOLD analysis project Ga0056115, IMG submission 77007) | Marine gutless worms symbiont microbial communities from Max Planck institute for Marine Microbiology, Germany - Olavius sp. DAHAB.1 ... | reverse complement strand
CCACCTAACGGCATTATGGCGCTATATAAATTTCGTATTATTATTATTATTATTATTATGGGGTTGCTTGATCGTCCGTCTCATCTTGTAATTCCGTACACACTGATACCATTTAATCCATAGCAGCATGTGTTAGTCAGTGAGTAGAGCTTATGCCCCGCCTGACACAATATTTGTCATTTCAGAGGTGACATGCACAGCATTAATCACTTTTAATTAGCGCTGTCGAATGAATGCGTTAATTTGCAGATTACCTCTCATTAATGAGTTGATCACAACCGCCGTTTGTTCAAACTGTTCAAAATTTCAGTCAGACTTTCAATTATCAGTTTTCACGCTTGTCAAGTTTCCACTGCAATGGAATGTGCTGTCTGACAGTGTCTTTTCATTTATCGACTCATTCATGCGCTGCCTGAAAACTTTTTTTCTTTCAAGCAATCTTTCTGTTGTAAGCACTTTTGTGGACCTTTTAGTAGTCTTGATGACTTGTGTCTTTATTACTTAGATAAAGGCAACAGTTCACTTATATAGCACTGCATGTGCATCACAGACTGCGCCAATGTTCAGCCTAGGCCACAGCCCAAGCCCGCAATCACATACCTTGGCCTGCAGCCATACGTAGCCCTAGTCTGCCGTTTTAATGGTTTGCACACCCGTAATCCATCTAAAATACATGGATTACTACTCATTTACCGACCTTGGAGGGATGGAAGGTTGAGTTGGCATAGTTGGCTGACCCACAGCGGACAGTTTAGCCGCACCTGTAAACCATAGTGCAGGGCATGGAAGGTCCGCCGGCCATGGATCAACGTCCTAACCACTGACTGAGCTACTTTGGCCATCACAAGAAGTTACTGATATGTTTTTGCAGGTTGCAGTGGTCTGGTGGTAGCACGCTTGCCTACTGCGCGAGAGCGCCCAGGTTCGAATCGCGCTGCAGACAGAAGTTCGTGTGGGCACGGGCTGCACACTGACTGCAGTGCCTAGGTTGGCCTATAGCAGACTACAGGCAAACTCAAAGGTCAAGTTTGCAGCTTGGCCTACGAGTTGGCGGCCACCTGGCGCTGACTGACTTTGGCCCAGAGGAACCGCAGTGAACTCTCGCGTATGGCTAGCGCTATAGGTGATAGCACTATAAATATCGTCGTGGTTATTATTATTATTATTATATGTTGATTGGTTGATGTTGGCTGTGCGTTGTTGTCGGCAGGGAACCAGTCGGCCATCGCACTATCACGTGTTGTGGGACGACAACCACTTCAGCGCGGACGAGATTCAGATGCTGACCTACCAGCTGTGTCACACTTACGTCCGATGCACCCGCAGTGTGTCCATACCGGCTCCGGCGTACTATGCCCACCTTGTCGCGTTCAGGGCACGATATCATCTCGTCGAAAAGGAGCATGACAGGTTTTCAATTTGTTGTTCGTCAAAAAAGAATCGGACGGCCATGCTGATTTGCTTCAGTTTTCGTCAGCTTCACGGGTTCCGTGTACCGGCCTTGAATTCGTGGCTGGCCTTGAAACGGCCGTGCATTTTATAACACCCAAAAGGTCCGGGAATTGTTTTCTAAGAAGGCCTGAAAAGTCGGGGACTTTTCGCTAGAGCAGTGTTTCCCAACCCTTTTTTACCCGTTACCCAAAATTGCACTCCATCGTTGGGCCGTTACTTCCTTCCTTTCCTGCCTCTAATGTTCAATATTTACACAGAAAAGCCCATTTATTTTGTTTGCACGCGCAATTAAAAGGGAACAAATGACACACTATAATCATTAATTTTAATGCGACAGTTGTTATTAATTAATGCGACAGTTGGTCATCAGTTTGCGGTTTGGTTAGCGGCGTGGCTTAATGGTTAGAACGTTGGTCTTTGGCTGGCGGACGTTCCCTGATCTACGCCTGATCTATGGTTGACATGTGATCACTCTGTGGGTAAAGTTTCTGCTGTAGCTCGGCCAACCATGCCAACTCGGCCTTCCATCCCTTCGGGGTCGGTAAATGAGTAGTATTTGTTGTAATTACATGGATTACAAGAGTGGAGACCATTAAATGGCAGACCTGGGGGTGCGTGTGGCTTTTTGGCCACAAGGTCAAAGTCCCGTGTGCGCGGGGCTTAGCCTACGACTGCACGCCCGTTCTGTCTGTGATGCTGCAGTTTGTGGTTTGTGGCACTATATCAGTGATGGGCTTTAACGTATTAACCTTTTTCGTCTTGGGATGGGAATAAATCTGTCTGTAAAGACTGATGACGATGCTGACGGTGCTTGTGCGTGCAGCGGTGAGGGAAGTCAGTTATCGGGCAACAGCGATGAACGGAACCTCGCTGCGATGGCTCGAGCGATTCTCGTGCACCCGGACACGATCAAGGTGATGTACTTTGCCTGAGACGTACCTCGGCGACAGACTGGACTCGGCACACTTGACATTTGCTGCGGATGAACAACGTTTGAGTGACTGCCGCTGTTGTGATCGGGACCGATTTCCTAATTTATGCATTATGCACATTTTATGCATTATTCAAATGTGTGTCTGCACGTGATTTGGCCGTACGATCCAGTATGTAAACTAGCTAACCCAGTAGAATAACATTTATGCATATCCAATGAGGTTCTGTCACGAGGGAGCTCATCCCCTTTGGCCGGCAAGGGTTAAACCCAATTTGGCTAGTGTACGATGTATGTCAGCAGTCCTGGTAACGGGACTCACTGGTATGCAGAACTCACCATTTCTTCCCCAGCAGTGGCCAAAACTGTCGCCAGTACTCATAACACCTACCCACAGAGGGATGGCCAGGCTGAGTGAGCCTGGATGAATACCAGGATGGTGGACCCGCCAAAGGTCACGAATTTCAGTGCCACAGCCGCTGTCGTAATGCCGACTCAAACCATGAGTACTGAACATTTAATAGTTTTATAATTTTGCAAGAGAGTGGCATCCACTTTTGCTATTTAAATGCAGACTTAACGGAAGGAACCATACCGGGCAAGACTTCCCAGCACCAGACAATATGCGAAAAAAAATGCTCGCAGAATTAGGAATTCGGTCCATAGAGCTGATCGCGGCGGTTTCGGTTTTGCATGTGAACTGACTAGTATTGTGACGTGCACCGAGTCTGTTTATAACATGCGTGGGCATGCCAAAAAACACCTGGACTGAAACGTTGGCTGATATTTCCGCCATCTCCTTGCTGTAACGAAAGATCATTGTTTTTTGCAATTCTGTCTAAAAGTGGGAGAAAGAAAGACTGCATTCGTCATAACGTGTACGAACATTGCGTTGTCGGAAAATGTCCACAGTTGGTATAGTCGGACGCAAAATTACAGTATTAAGTTTTGCGTACTCTGTTTTGAGCGCAGAGTGGTTATCAGCCACTTCATAAAAAGGCGTATTTTACGAACGAGGGTGTTGCGCTGACGGCAACGCTGACGTAGAAATTAACTCTGTATTTGTAAAACTTTACTTTGCGAGTTGTCAGGACGGCCGAAATGTTAGGATGTTTTTCGGCATGCCCCGTTTGTTGCGTTGCAACTGTTAGAACGACGTTGTTGTCGTGGTACTCATTTATGGGCTGTGTATGATCGCAGCATTTTTTCTCACTTTTAAATTTTTACGCATTGCGTGTGACTAGTGTCCGACGTCAATCGCGTCGAACGTTTTAGACTCACTTTGAGATTTTTCGACGGCGTCGTGATTTACTTTTATAATTCCGACTTCAAATTTTTCAGTCTGTTCTTTCTATGTTGTTTTTATTTGCTCTTAAAAGTTCAGGTTAATTTTTCTTCAGTTTTCTATAGGGACTAGGGCTGCAGTACGTAAGTATGCCTTGCTGCCGTAATGCGCCACTTAGCCACTTACACTTTCACTTTTTATCAGAAATATGCAACGGGCAACCAGAATTTCTGTGTGCGTCATTGCTGTAAGTAAATCTCACGAATTTTTGTTGAAAGTTCGTCGACTTTCTTCATATTTTTTCGACGATGCCTACGTCGACGCGTCGTAATTTTTTCCACGACGACGCAAGGGATTCGACTTCGACGACGAGTCGATGTTTTTTCCACGACGTCGGACACTACGTGTGACGCTTAGTTCAGCTCACTGTGATGGAAGCTGCGTTGAACTTAGTCTAAGCTAATGTTGCACCATCGTCCTGCTTCAACTGGCGGTAGTTAAGAGCTGCGGCTTTGCACATTTGTCCCGGTTTGTCAGGTGGCAGGATTGTGCAGAAATTGTTGGCGGGGGGGAGGGGCAGTTTTTTTTGCGAAAATTGGCATTCTGGTTGGTCATGGTAATAGTGACAGTAAGATTCAGCTGGTAGCCTGCCCTAAAGTGGGAGGTGCAGTGCTATTTTAGTTTTGAAAATATTTCCAGTTCGGGCTCTTATTTAGCGCGAAATGAACTAGACAGATTATTTTACATCGGATAAATTGAAAGATATATTTAGCATCTACATCTGTGGTTCTCTGTGTGTGAACAATTAGGAAATCGCAAGTGCAGTTCGTGGTACGAAATTCTATTTAGTTTGATTGTTTAGGTTTGCAAAATTTGCCCGGAACAGCTGTGGGAAATTCCTCCCCCCCCCCGAAAAAGTTTGAGGGATTTGTTCGTCGGCAAAGCGGCAACTGCACTTGAGATATACCACCGCGGCTCAGCATCGCTCCGAGCTCCTTAACCCTTTCGCTGCAGCAGTCGGTCTCCCGCAGCGGTGGTGTCGTTTTTTTCTGCTGTGAAACGGTTTCTCCGATTTAATCTTTTTTTTTGGATCGACATATCGTCACGAGCTTTAGTCGTTCGTTAGCCTTCTCTTTTGTACACAGCGTTGCCAGATTTAGCGAAATTTCGCCATACCGGCTTCTTTTCGAAACCAATGGCGACCAAAAATTGGGCACTGACAACTACAGGGGCGCATTTTGGAAATTTGGACCACTTCTGGGGTGGTTTGCAACATAATTGGCGACAGACACGCATTTTGGTCGTAGTTGCCTACGTTTCTCAGCCTGCGTTGATCTGGCTGTCCCGCGAACCAACTCCGCCTCCGAAATGACCTATATTGTGTCGAGTGGGGCGTTAAACTCTACTCACTCACTCACCCCCGCGAACCAAAATGTCGATGTACAGACCACGCAGTTTTGCAGCGTCAGGCCCAACAAGCTGGAATTCACTACCTCAGTCGTTCCGTAACGCAACCCTGACACTCGGACAATTCCAAGGCAGACTGAAAACGTCGCTGTTCCATTCGGCCTGTGGGCGTGATTTGACCGCGCACTCGTGACTGTCTAGGCTGTTAGAGCGGCGCAGTATAAATGTGCACGAACTGATCTGAACTGATTTTGGCTTTTTTCACTTTCCACGTGTTGGTGGCGATTTTCGTCAAATAAATCTGGCAACTGATACATGAAACGAGGCAGCTATATACTCTTGAGCGGTGTTTGCATTTGATGTGTTATGATCATTATTATCATTATTATTATTATTATTAATATTGTCAATATAATTTAAATTATTACTATTAGTATGCACTAAGCAAGGTAACACTGCAATGGCGTCTATTCGGAGTCAAAGGTGTTGAGGAAGATGACCGAATTTTCCCTTTCGAGGACTATTGACAACTGCTGAAATAGAAAGATGGATTCTCTAGGTTCGCCAGTTAGTTATTATTATTATTATGAATAATTGGTATTATTGTACAGTATGGCCACATTATATGTATATAGTGCTCGAGCAGCTCATTATGTTCGATGTTGTAGTTTGATATGTATAGTGTATTCCAGTGTTTTTCAACTTTTTTTTTGAATGGAACCCTTTGGAGCGTTTAGATTGCTTGTGGAACCTTACCAGGGTTAGTTCTATTCCAAATGGACAGAAACATCATTTTCCTATACTTAGATATGCAAGAAAAACGCCGATTAGTACAGATGTATGTGTGTCACACTGTAATTGTAGCCTGGATAAAAAAATAAGCCAGAATATCCGATATTTACTAGTCACTTTTTAGTTACATCAGACGCGATCCCTCCCGGATTACGATTTCGGCCGTTATTTTAGATATATATTTTACTGGCCACCGGCGAAACCCATAGCTGGTGCTGACGAAACCTTAGGTTCCACGGCATCTCGGTTGAAAACCACTGGTGTAGCTGTAGTAGTTGCTGCAAATGGCTGGTGTGTGTGTGTGTATGCTGTTTTTTTGTCATTATGATGCTGTCTGTAACTTTGCTCGTCTGTTCGCCGGAATTTTTGTTTGCATTCACTGTGACGATGGTCATTATGGCTTGATAATTACAGCCAGGCTGGCATGAACCTAGTCTCAAAAGTGGGGGCGTAGGAGGGTTCGACGGGGGCCAATACTCTCAGCTTTCACGCTAGGTTAGTGGGGTAGGGAGAGGGGAGTTCCACTAATTGCCAAGGACGCAAGGAGGCTTGCCGAGCTATTATTGTTACTTAGTCGTCTTATCTAAAACAGAATTGGTCGTCGAATTATAACCATTTTGGGGCGAGGGCAATTGTTTTGGCATCTCCCTCCCCAAAAAGGGGGACGTGTCCCCTGTCTCCCATGATTTACGCCCATGATTAACGTCGCTGTACAGTGTGTGTGAGAGAGACAAGAGAGTAAAAGTTTGTAAAAAAAAGCGTGTTTTGTTCGGAGTCAGTTGTCAGTTACTGTTCTTCGGGCTTTTTAATGTGAGAGAATGAAGTGATAGAGTGAACAAAGTGATAATATTTTTTGAAATGATAATGTTGTTTATAGTACTTGTTCGGCGCTTTATAGCGACGAAAAAATCAGTGCAGTCGCATTGGCTGGATTTAATACGATTTGTTCGTATTTCGATATAGTGGCATCATTTTCGGGCCACCCTGTAATAATAATAATAGCGTAGACTGTAAACAAATTTAATGTCAGATTAGATTAATATGACCTGCTGTTGCCAAAGCCTCCAGTGTTGTTTGTTATGAAAGACGCCGTTATAGCCCAACCTGAAAGTCGCATAGCGTAGTAGGCGCTTCAGTCACGTTGCATTAGTCACGTAATGTTGAATGTAAGCTGATGCTGGTGTATCATTATCATTAGTCTTGCGTTGTTATTGCGTCAAGTGTTATGTGTGAGTTTTTTTTTCTTAATGATGATGATTATGATTATTATGTTTATCAGTGTTTCGCAGTACTTTTCGTACTAATGAGGAACGTCTTCAGCAGATTTTTAGTGGCAAAAATTGTTCGACTTACGTTGAAAAAAAAACCCGAATCAAGTTGTGTGATTGAAAATAGATGCAGAGCGACTGCAGTTTTTTTGTCGTAAACCTAGAAATTTGTATCACGCTGTTGAATTGTCTGCTTGTGTTAGGATTATGTAAACTTTGACCGCATTGTGAAGTCGAAGGTTTTCGCGGGCAAGTTTTGTACGGACTGTATGCCGATAGTGATTTTTCGTTCAATTCCGTTGGATATATTACGGGCTGCTTCGTTTTCAGCTGAGACTCGGAGCTGATAAAAACGACAGCTGTCGGCCTAAAATCAATGAAACAAGAATTGTAAAGTGTATCGGCTAATTTCTAATACATGTGTACAGCAGTAGCGGTTTTGTTACCGTATAAAAAGCATGGCTTTGTTATAGTTAGGCATTTTCCGGGCTGCATGATAGTTGATGATATCGGCAGATTACATTTGACGCTAGACACATTATTCGTCTAGTTTGACTGCCAAAACTAGTTCATTTTTGGGGGTGGGGCATCCCGTTGTGTGATCGAGATGTGTAGAATAAGGTCGCCTCGTTTCCTGGCCGAGGGTCGTAAGGGGCGACAATCCCAGGTACGTTTTTTTTCGTTTTGGTTCAATGTGTTGTATCGAGTTGCGTGTATTTTTCTCTACGCCGGTTTTTCCTTTTTTTTCTCAACTGTGTCACGTTACCGTATTTCCAGGCGGGTATATTGTTTCGGCGTTCTCACCAGTATCGACATTTTAACTAAACTGTCACGGTGCTGCCGAATAGCACCGAAAGTGACGACGTGAAATTCGAACCGAGCTTTCGGTGGAGAAAGGGGGGGTGTGTTTGTGAGCATTTTGGAACTGAGCAATTTGTCGCAGTCGTCTTTTTTGTTATGTTACGTAACGTTGCAAGTCTCTGTCGTCGGTTTTTGCGCTCGTCGAAAGTCGTGCAATGGAGTATGGCGTGAATTTACAATGTTGGTCTGCTTCGCGCTATGTTATCGGACACGTTGTTGTGTTGGTTTTGTGAGCAGTTCGCGATTTGAAATATAACTTGGGCAAACTTGGCGTGCAGGTCTTGTACCTCTCATAGTCACCACTGCCCGTGTGGTGCCCGGGATTAGTAAACTAAGCCTATACAGGGTCCACCTCGTTTCCTGACCGAGTGGCGTAACAGGCAACCAACTCGGAGTTAGGTCTAGCTTGTTGTGTTTATTATGTTTTAGTTGTTTAGGTTTATTGATATTTCCTGTGTTGTTTAGTTTTGTTTGTTAGTACGTTAGCCAAGAGATTGGCTAGGATGACTATACTCTCATATCTTTCGTGTCGAAGGGTTTCCCCTATACAAAGACCAGATTGAAGAGATATATATTGTAATGACTTCACTAACTATGTGCCAACCAAATTGTGACTTTAATCGTGGTAAAACCGGGATAGTTAAAGTTCAGAAATCATAATTTGAGAGAAACAGCTACTATTGCGAGCTGTTTCATAGTAGGGTTAGGAGGTTAGGAATATGGTTAGGATTAGATTTAGTGTCTGGTTGGTTAGTGGTTATGCACACGTATTTGTGCCTACTTTAAGTTGTCATAGTCACACTCCCAACTTATGGACCCATGACCCAATCCAACCCATTCTCAACCGAAACCCCAAACATCAATTGGCCTGCCGTAAGAATAACGAACCAAACTGCAGAACGAATTTGCCTGTCGAAACTCGATACAAAATTACATACTTACGCACTTGCATTTTTCGAAGATCTGCCATTTCAGACGCGTGGCTCGACGCAACTCGCTGAAAACAAAAATTTCGGACCCATTACCAAGTTTACCAACCTAGCCCAACGCGCAGGTCAACCCAACTCACGGACAACTCTGGTGTGCTTATGCGGACACTTTCAAGTTGTAATACTGCGTCTGTATTTTACCAAAATATTCGCTGACTTGCGATACTTGCCCTAAAACATATTTCTGCACCCAACAACAGACGATCAGTGCGTGAGTGAGTGAGTAGAGTTTAACGCCCCTCCCGACACAATATGGGTCATTTCGGAGGCGGAAGGATGGTCATTGACGATGACGCTGAGCGACTGCGAAAGACGATCTCCGAGGACCGGAAGAATTCGTCGACGAGGTACGATGGCGCTGTTCCACGCAAACTTTTGCCAGTTTCAACGGGATCGTCTACGACGCTGTGAAAGAACGGTTGCGTTGACGTAAACTGGTTGTACGTACTATGCATGCGATCTATGCACATACAGGGTGGCCCAAAAAAAGCAAGCCACTATTAAATTATCAAAAAATTGTGTTAAATCGTATTAAAGTCTGCCAATGATATTAGATTTCTTCGTCAAATTAAAGAAATGATCCAGCACTATAATATTATCCGTCGGTATTAAATATTCTGTGAGCGACCTACTTTTTCACGTCAATAACTGCCTGATCTACAAACTGGCGGCATGCGTCACATACGGTAAATGATGTCAGCGCTCTCTCTGGCTTCAGCTCGACTTAGCAAGCTGTGAAAAACATTTGTAAACGATCTTCTAGATGGAGATTTATGCACAAGTGTCTTTGGTTTCCATATTTTCTTTTTTTGGTTTTAAATCATGATTTTGTCATATACATTGTCGCAGCTTCAAACACAGCAACTGATGACGTCACAAATTAGGTCACCCATAGAATATTTAATACAAACTTATGACATTCTTGTGCTCAGTTTATGCTCAAATTGATGAGAAATGTAGCCGAACTGGCGGTTTTTTATACGATTTAATGATTTTTGATAGTGGCTTACCTTTTTGGGCCACCCTGTATACTAGGATAAATTATTATAACGTTGATGACGTCACGTGTTCATGACGACGGATATTGGGCGTGTCAACATCCGACTGACAACGTCGACACGTGTCTGGAACAACACCAACAGCCAGTGCCGGACGAGGTATTTGGGGCTAAACAATGAATTCGGGGTAGGGCAGTTGCCTTCTTTTTCATCGTCCCTCGAAGCTACATGGGATGGTGGGACCCCACGGACGAACCCAGACGGTCCTCATTCCATCCGGAAATACTAACCACACTGTCCGAAAAGTTATTTATATTTGAACTGGAAGTCTGGGGGCCTTAAAAATCTGGGCGTTGCAGGTGGCTCGTTTGGCGTAGTGGTGACGGCGTTGGTCGCATCAACACAGTTACCCGTACGCTACGTCGAGCCCGGTTAGTACTAGGATTGGTGACCACCTTTGGCGGGTCTACCATTCCAGTATTTTCCAGGCCCACTCAGCCTGGCCATCCCTTCGTGGATCGGTGCAATCAGAACTGGCGATGGTTTCGGCCACCGCTGGGAAGAAACGGCGTGTTTTGCGTATCAGTCGGCCCTGTCATCAGTTCTGCTGGCACACTGCCTTGTTGTACGCTACCTTAATCGGGTCTAACTTTCGCCGGCTAAAAGGTCAACAATGGGGATGAACTCTCACTCTTTTGAAACGGACGTAAATCTTCGTCTTCAGGCACTGCCGACAAATCCACCTCTGATGCGTTAACTGCTTCGTTCCAGAGTTCTCGTCGTCGTCGTCGT
>Ga0056115_1001675_pt1 | contig 10779 bp, 9 predicted proteins | sample WorMetOlspDAHAB1_FD_77007 | JGI IMG/M metagenome (GOLD analysis project Ga0056115, IMG submission 77007) | Marine gutless worms symbiont microbial communities from Max Planck institute for Marine Microbiology, Germany - Olavius sp. DAHAB.1 ... | reverse complement strand
GTCTAAAACGTAACCGAACCGGAAACTTAAAGTCACCCGAGCAATTAAGTAAGTAATAAAAGCCACTTAAGCCGTTAGGTCCTAAAATAACCCAAATTATCAATTTAACCTTTAATAACTTTTTGGATTTTCATCCCACATAAGTAAAACTTATATCATTAGAAAGCCCTTTTATTCCCCTTTCCAAAACCGTTTTGATCTCCCTCCCAGCTCTTCCCTAGCCCGAGCTATGGGGCCAAAGTACAGGGGGTATATTTCCTTAGGGTCCGCCGGTACGGATATAGGTTTGCGTGGGCGTACCTCCCCCACCCTTCCCCCTGGCCGTGGAACGCACGCCGCGTTCCGCGGACAGGCCTCTTCCTCTTCCTCGTTTGGCCGTCGCTGAGAGCAGACGTGTTAGGCGTGAGTAGAAGTTTTCGACAGACTTGAGTGAGCTTGAGTGAAAATTATTGGCGAAAATTGATCGGTCGAAGTCACAATAAAGTTGACGATAGGTCGTGAGCTTGCGGAAGTCTGTTGTTGTAAGACAGAGCGTAGGGCAGCGTCCTTCGTCTGGATTTAAAGTACGTTTTTGGGGACACACACCCCAATCAATCAAGTATCGGCTGGGCATGGAGCTTAGGTCCCGGCCTGTGATAAGCGGGTCCCAGACAAAACCCCGGGCCACGTCCGAGGGTCGGAAAGCAGTAGGAACGAATCACATAAACCAAGCGGACAACGTCAACAATATGACATGTGTAAATTCGCCTTCGTCACCCAATGGAATTGCCAGGGGCGGGAAGTCACCTTCCCGCATCCTCCCAACAGAGGGCGGTCGGTCCATGGCCGTTGGTCCACAACCCCGTAGTGAGAGTGCGGGAGGAGCTGACAGGTCGCCCGAAGGGGATCCGCCCCGTCGCCGAGGGCAAGCCCGGGAAAGCGGCGACGTGGGCGGGAGAGCTACGCCCAGTCGTAAACCAGGAGTAGTTGCAGCGGAAAGCGGGAAACATCCCCGACAACCCGACGAAGGTCGTCAGGAATTTACAATATGCAATACATCGTTTGCAAATATTGTGGCGTGAGATTTGTATTTTACCTTACTATTTGTCTACATAAAGTTGCCCCACAACGTGGCAACGTATTCCATGCTCACTTCACTGACGACACTCTTACCAACGTATAACTACAATAACACTGCTGTCACTGTGACCATCGCTCCCAGTGGACTACTGTTTCAAGCGGTTATATGAACTGCATTCAGGCAACTGTTTCATTGCTAAGCTAACAAATTGGCAGCAGAAAAGAGGCGTACTCATCATGAAGGTGCACAGGTTGTTCTGGAGCTCCTCATGGCTCGACTGGAACCCACAGTTAGAGTAGTAGCGAGTCAGCGTCTTGTTTATGCTGGCAATGAATGCACCGACGGAACGGCCTTTCTTGGCCGAGTCATGGTACGCGTCCACGCCAATCACCATCAGATTCTTCAGCTGTTCAACGACATCATTCACACGTATAACTGAACATGCCTCCAGAAATTTGTAACACCTTATAAATTACAAACCTGTGTTCATGACAGCAAGTCATCTTAAGACGCACACTTTCAGTTAGTTTCTACTGCCCACTAGTGACCCAACTGCAAATGTGCTCTGACTCCCAACAGACTTTGGCGCCACGTAAGTCATTCACTTAAACCCACACGTATGTGTGTGTTTTTTCTTATGAGTACACAATTGTGTGGTTTGTTCATAAATTTTAATGTTGTCACCACACTGTTACACTTCTGCCACCAATTTAAACATGACGCTGACGCGTTGCTCAGCAGATATGAGGCAGTCTAAAAGCAGCATAACATAACACAGCAAGAAAACAGTAATGACTCTCACTGCACTGGTTGCCAGTTCATCAGCAAATCACATACAACTGCACACCATAATGCACTCAGAGACAGGCACCTTCTTATTTTCGGACGAAGTCACTCCATTGACCAACTTTCCTGGCTGGGCACACCTTCACAGAACGGATAACCTCGATGTTCGATCCACGTCCAATCTGGTTTTTGCTGTTGATCATTCTGTATTTCCGGACCAAATGTGTGGAACAGTCTCCCAGAAAAGCATAGACGTATTCCAGTGGCCTCCACTTTCAACAGTCATCTCAAGACAGAACTGTTTTATCGATCCTAACAATTACAATATGTTAATAGTTTGTGCAGTTTTCATTTTTCTCCTGGTTTATATCAATTTTTATTCAATTTTATTGCATTCCTTTCCTCTTTTTGGATCACATTTTGTAATTGTTAAGCACCTCCTACCGGAGGGGCTACACAAATGTATGTTGACTGATTGATGATTGGCTGAAACAGCAGTTACAGGTATTTCGACAGCCCAGACTTCTCCGCCCATTTTGCAGTTGAGTTGAATGGCAATCTTCGTAGCCACTGACGATGCCATCTGCTTCTTTTTCAGTGTGTTTGACAGCACAATCTGGCTTGGCACTACATACCAACAGCAAAACATCCACAACCAACATTAACACACAAAGCAATGCATGCCGTACAGTGCGTGTGTTTGTCTAACAACAGCTGCTGAAATTCATGAAACACTTGCTGTATAGTACTGTAGTTGACTGCAAGCACTCTTCATGGTCACGAGGACATTAGCAGTCACTTAAAAATTATGTTATCTCGCAAATGACACAAGACTTAAAGTTTACCTCAGAATGCAAATATAATATTGTATATACACGTATGTCAGCTATAATACTATGCCACTTGAGTGGACAATGTATGGCTATTCTGAGTGTAATGTTTAGCAACATAGTCACAGAGCAGATATATGCTTCGGGGTGATATACTGTCTGGGTCAATTTGGCAGAGAGAAACACTAACTAAAGGTAGGCTGCAGCTGTACTGTGTGTAAAACAAGTGTTAACGCTTCAAATGGTGTCAGACAGACAGACAGAAACAATACAGTGTAGCACAACCAATGGTGAAGGCTAGACCCAGAAAGTGGTACACAATCTAACAAATAGTAATATACCTGATAAGGACATTTCTTGTGGTATTTATCAGGACCATCAGCGTACGCAGGCTAAACGCAACACGCGAGCGTGAGTGGCTATAACATTAAATGACTGGCTGACTGAACTGAGTTTTACCCCAAGATGACAGTTTATCTTATTCTGGAGGTGGAAGGCTGTACCAACAAAGTGCTAAATAGATCTACTCCATAACGTTACTATATAAGACAATGCAACAGTGATATGAAATGGCGTGAACCTGGACTCTCCACACAGCACTGGATCTTGATTGCATCATAGCGGTCCTTGCGGTTCGACGGAAGAATGGCGACCACCATCGAAGTGTCTGGCAGCACGCTGTCCTTCAGAGCACGAACGTATGTGTTTGTGCTGTCGTTGGGCAGTGCGATGCTACAACCAACCAACCAACAGTTCACACACTGAGTAATGCTTCATCAGACGCCAATACAACTCAGCCAAGCATCTGATTCACTCAATGCTAGCATATTTCCAGCTGATTCCAAGCCACACACAGTGGCAAGGTTGCAACGGGAAGGCATCCAGTGACAAATATGGGCGAAGAAGCTAGTTTCAGCATTCGAAGTTTTGCCATGAAGTCAAGTGTGTGAATAAGGTTTAAAACATCCGACATCACCTGACACATTTTGGAGACAATTTTTACAGGCTATGCAGCCAAATTAACCCAAAGGACATAATGGTTGGTTGACATACAAAGGATCAATCTCATGAAAAGTGGTTCTGAAAAGGTAAAGGAAAGAAAGTAATAAAAATTGTAAAGGTATATAGTGTCATAAATAGAAAAAAATAAACAGACACTCGGAAGACAGAGCCAAACCAAAAGAGCACATTATCTTTGTACTCTGCTGAAACCAACAATTTATTCCAGTAAATTACCAGCTAATCCACAGTTATCTTGCAGGACGAGTACAGTACACTGGGCTTTTTCTTCACAGCAGTATAAATAGCCAGCAGTTGATAAACGAGTGTGTGTGTGTGTGTGTGTGTGTTTGGTCGGTGTTTATCACCCAATCTGTATCAGCTATTCTTAAAGCACAGTGTACCATGTCTACTTCACTGTAGCACTGTGATCAAGTCTCACCTTTAGTGCATAGCAATGAACAGGGCTGTTATTTGCTGAGGGTGGGCAGTGGGTTAACTTTTTCATGAAAGGGGCTGACCCCTTACTAAAATGGGTGTAATCCCCTTGTAGAACTCTTGCTCACTATTCCGCAGTCTGCGTATACTTTGCATTCTTTCAAATTCTGTGCTGCAACATGTTGGCACCTTACCTGAAAATTTTTACTCTCCTGCGGTCAAACTTTGACATATAGGGTTTACACAGTCGTGGCAATGCAAACAAGCGCGCTGAGCCAAACACTCACAACTGCGGCTTTTCAATGGCCATTCCCATGCCAGTGCAGATCTTCTGCAGTTGACCATAGAGGTCGCTGGCCAACTCCTTGTCACGATCGGTGCACATCATGATCCAGCGCTGAAGTGGTACTGAACTCAGTAATGGACATCCACGCATCTCCCTCGACCAGTCGGCGTTCTCAATCTCGTACTTGTACTGCTAAACAGCACCACACAACAAGCTGCCATACTCCAGTAAAGTGTACTGTACTGTAGAACATTTGTTTACTCGAGAACACGCAAGGAAACTGGTCAAGCGTGAATGCAACACCGACAAGACGGTATTTCTTTTTGAGTTTCTTCTTGAGTCTGCCTCAAGCAGATGGCTGAGTCAGGTTCTGTTACTTTGTTCAAAGAACACTTGAAACGACTGCGTTTGGCACAGATGACCAATTCTACTAACTAGTATATGTCTGCTTCTCACTGACCTGTTTTCCATTTGGTCTGTAAAACTGAAGGCTTAGTGACGGGCCAAAATGGAGCAGCAAACCAGGCGAGATGGCTACAACAGCAAGAAAGTACTCACTTATTAATATGACACAATTCATACAAGTCTTTCGGGGTGAGAGCACAATTTTGTAAACATTTATCACACTTCATGATACATTGTCACTACAAACATAAGCAGCACAATACTGACTTTAAATACAAAACAGTTTAACTACTGGTTTTCGCTAACTTACTAATTTGCTTAACTACATTGGTTTTCTTCCACTGTTCAACAAACAGCTCAGTTCCAATTACTGTCTGAATCTGCGGCCCTGGATCTACTGGTCGCAGTTCAGGACTAACTTGAATGGATGTCAGGAATGGGTTTTCAAGCAAAGCAGTTGATTCAAAGAGTGCCAAACGTGTTCATGCACGCATCTGTACCACTGAACCATCAATTGCTCTCTTCCTCTAACATAAGAGATTGCCTGGTACTGTCAACCAAAAAAAACAACATGCGTACGCCATTCTGAGGTTCCGCAGTGTGGAAGATCTTCTCTGGCTGAAGGTGACGTGCCTCAATTGACAGCAGGTTCTCTGCAAACTGCAGGTTCCAATTCTGCATCTCAGTCACTGACTCCGGATTGCTACAGACAGCAGACAACAACTCACAAAATAATATCGAAGCACGTCGTCCACATATTCAACACCCACACACCCAGTCATGGAAAGTGTTGAATAGGCCTAGTGCCAGTGCTTACTCTGAAACCGCAAGCGAAAGTTGTTTGGACCAGCGTACGACAGCATGGCACGTGCTACTAAAGAGGCACCAGACTGACGACAGCAGCGACAAAGTGCTGATTCAGCTGTCCAGAAAAAGTCGCATGTTTTGTTATTATCTGAGGCCTTCAATGACAAGGAGAAAGGGAAAAAGCATAGTTATGAGGCAGGCAGATGTTTAAAGCAGAATTTGCAACACAGATATATTATACTGCGCCTCCTTACACAGTGAAATTGATGTAAAGTTGTTTGGACCAGCGTACGACAGCATGGCACGTGCTACTAAAGAGGCAGTATTCATAATATATAATACCGTAACAGTATTACGGTACTCAAAATACAACTGCATTGATGCCATGGCTGGACAACACTGACATGAATACTGCCATTGTCTCATTTGTTTTCCAAAAATCTAGAATTTATTTTCGACCCAGTTTTTCCCAGAACAGAGTGCAGAATGAATTTGTTCCTAATTGTTCTTTTCAAACTCAAGTGCAATCATAACCCTGCGTGAGTGAGTGAGTAGAGTTTAACGCCCCACTCGACACAATATAGGTCATTTCGGAGGCGGAGATCAGGTTCTGAGATCATAACCCTGCGAACTATGCCAACCAAACAATGTAAGCTGCTGAACTGTCTCACAAATGGATGAAATAAAAAAAAGTTTTCCAAGTTGTTCATAGTATTTATACAATAGACAAAACCAAACACTATCATCATCATGACTGCCAAAAAACACGACTGTTTGCAGTTCGTGTAATCACAACGCGGTGCCTCAGTCATTTTTGCGCCAAATTTCCTGCATTACACAACGATTCATGGACAAACCCAATATCACGATTGGTCAATACGTGCAAAATGTAACAGTGCATTGAAGTCGTCCTGTGTCTAATCCACACCTGGTGATGTTACTGATGAACTTCTGGAGACGCTGCACGCGGTCCGCAGGTCCCACGCGCGTGTGCATAGCCAGGTCCTTCATCACTTGGAAGTCAGTTCTCACATCATCATCAAGGCCTTCACACATCAACAAGCACCCAAATCATTCAACGGCCACATTCACCAGCTGTAGATCAGCACAGCTGTGAAGCTGCAGCAACACAGCTCGACACAGTCATGTGGAAAGGAAGCCAACTCGAGCGAAATTCAAACACTTCAAAGGCATCTCGTGCAAGATGAACAGCTTCTTTTTAATTGATTTTTTAGCTTTTTATTTTTTACAAGTTCAAAATAGGGATGTACCGAATATTCGCTTCGTATTCGCTTCGGTGCCGAATAGTGGTCCGAATAGCGTATTCGTATTTGGACAAATTGTGTCGTCAGAACGAATACGAATAGTTAGTCTGTATAATGCAGAGCTAGAGACGTCTACGGCTGACTTCACTCAGTCAGTGCCAGCTGCTCTCGCTCAGACTGCCTGATTTTGGGAGACGATTAGACGAATGAAGGGGAGAGGGTCATGGCTAGGCAGCATGCAGACACGGCCGTAATTAGCGAGGGACATAACGAGGTGGTAAATATCAGAACAGCAGGTGCAGCGTCAAAATGCTCAACTGCCAACGCTATTCGTATTCGTATTCGGTCAAATAGTTCACAGGACTATTTGTATTCGGCCGAATATTTTAAAACTACTATTCGGTACACACCTAGTTCAAAACAACTCCCATTTCAGTGTTCATTGTATAGTAAGCACTGCAACAGACGTCTAAAGAAGATACTGCAACAAGTTACTTTTATTAATACTCACACAGCACCACATTCAGCATAAGAACTGCTACATTTGCAAGCTGAGAATGGTAGATAAGTAACTTGTATATGTACAGACCAGTGAGTGAGCAGAGCTCTGGCAGAAGGCAGAGAGGTTCATCCTGGCCACGTCTTCTGTCTCTCGCCTTTGGCATACTCAGCAGAATTGGCTGCTTCGGGTCCTGGACGTAAATATCGTACATCTAAAAACAAAAAACATGAGATGTCGACAGCCGAGTCAAAACTGTGCAAACTGATGAACACACCGAGTCTAACTTCCACCACGTTGCATAGTAAATGCACACACACACATCACGCACCAACGATCAACCCAACACAAAACAACACCAACTATGTACTACATGTGCTGCAGCATCCAATTCTCCCCCTCCCCCTACGGAATCACTGTATCACATACCGCAATCCATCCATCAAAATTACAAATCTCAAGATCTCCAGACTTCCACAAATGAAGAACAATGTGAGTCGGATCAAGCGCTGATCACGAATTTATACATATCACATGTAAACTGATACCAGAAGCCCTATTTCATCGTTCTGTATAAAATGTAACAGCCCATTAGATACTGTATCGAGTTTGTATTACCTCGTATATACAAAGCAGGTTTCTTAGTTAAGCAGCCAGTTATCAGTGCACAAACCCCGTGTTATGACGGCACCATATACAGCGAACGGACTTCCAACCTGTTTATAGTACTCTGAGAAGGACAACTCGACTTTGTCAGATTTCGTGAACTTTGAGTTTGGTGACTGGTTCCAGTCAATGTCATCAATCCTGTACGTCTTATTGTTGTAGCTACAGCACAAATGACACACCCGTACACAAACACACATTCAAAATCCCCTTAACGCCCTGCATGTTAACACTGGCTTGTGAAAGTCACACTATCGAGGTTAATCTAATCATATCAAATCAAATCAAATAAGACTTTTTAATGTGGATAGAATACAAAAGGAAGCAGCAAGCAGCATAATATAGGCCTAATAGGAAAAATGTAACTTATGGGTTTGCAGCCATGTGATTTCAACCAACACGTGCATTTAATGTTTTCTGGAGACGATCCATAGCAAAAAGATGATGTGCATAATCACTAATTTCGTAAGTTTGTAACAAGTGCCAGAAATGATGACGTCTGCTATGACGTCAACTGTGTCTTCCATTGCTCGCCCACTGCACAGGCCAACGACAACTTGCGACAACTAAGTCGAAGACTTGTGCACATTTTTTGGTCAATGTCTCACAGCCAAAAAAGTTTTTCTGGCACAATGTACTACGTTCATTTAACCATTTAATTCACAGTATCAATCAAACGTCTCTTTCAAGGTTTATGAACTTTTGCAACACCACTATTACTGATTCCCTCATTACAATTCTATTAGTAAAAGTATTTAACAAATATACAACTGATGGCAGCTACAGACACATGGACCAGCTATTACGTCGCCCAAAAGGCAACCCAAAAAGGGCAGGATGGTACTATTGCCAACAGGATGCATTACTGTGGGCTACTGTGTTCGTGAAAATGCAAAAACAGCTGAAACTGTGTCAAAATGGGCATCTTCAAATCTGTAAGTTTCTCACAGCTGACAGGAGTCCTGTCACAAGTTGTACTGGCGACACATCTGACCACAAAACATTGTAAAAAAAAGTTTTGGAAATACTAAAATTAAATTTTAATATTTTGCTTTGGAATTCACATATGTACTCATTAACTCCACTCTCCACGTGAATTTAGTGCCATAAGCATCATTCTTGCAACTTGCAAGTTGCACCCACACTTCTGTTTCAACTCAGGTTTATGAGTTAGGGGCCCCCAAAAGGCAAAAACCCTCACTGTGGCCCTCCGAGCAACCACAATACCGGCTGTTTCATGCACTGGCTGAACAAATTCTTTTTTAACAAAATCAGTGATTTCAAACAGACCGAGTGAGCACAATCTGTCCAATAATCTTCTTGGCGATGACCTCTTTGAAGTTCGGTGCTCCATGGCACTTGTTGTACGCATCATACATGACATCGAGCACTGTCTGGAAGTGCAGAACCTTGTGACTTACGTCCACAGTCAGCATTGTGCTATTCTCATACTGAAGAATAGATGTGATAAAGCCTGGCCACACCTCCAGTCTGTGCCATAACACATGCGAATTCATATACATCACACACCGAAAAAAACGAATGCCTTTCAAGTGCTTTGAGTTTCCTTCGGCTAAGGGCAGCGAGTGAGCGAGTGAATGGATAGGTCATTTCGCAAGCAAAGCAGCTCAACTGATAAGGACAGCTACATCACAGACACAAGGTTGTAGTTATGAACAGGCAGCATGAAACTAACTAGAAGATAATTCTAATTCTCTTATAAAAGCGGACTAACACTAGTGCCTCCTGACCCGTGCCTGCAATTTGCTCCTTAGCTTAAACTGTTACTCATTCTGCACAACTGATCCGAGTGGTTGACTCTTGCGATACAGTAAAACTGGAATGACACTGCAATGTATTTTCATATGAAACACTGGTCAATGCAGTAGCAAGTCACTTTGCATAAAATCTAGATCCACAAGGTGCATTTCTTTGAAATATCACTTACGCCACAAAGATACATGCATGGATTCCACGTATATACCTTAATTACTGGCTGTTACTGGCTGCAGCACAGCAGGCATACAAATAAGCATTCGAGGACTGTACATCCAGTGGTTTACAGAGTTATCTAAATTAACACCTGCATAGTGACAGTACAGTACTTCTACTGGCTAGATGCCCTTTCTGTTGCTGCACTATCAGTGCTTGTGGTCAATGCACTGACGAAATATATGAAATAAAACATCAGTTAAGCAAATATCAGATGTAAATGCAAATATCATCCTAGTCCTGTAATTCAGCATTGATTTAAATGCAGTACTAGAACTAACATTTTCAATAGCTGACTAAGTAGAAGCCTACAAATGACTTAGAAAGCATGGAGCATTGAGCAGTCTATGAACAGTAGCTGAGCTTCTTCTGTTAAGACTAACTTACCCATACTGCTGAATTCTCACAGCATCATCCGGCTTGTAATAGTTGCGGCCAATCATCGTCATTTTGTTCTGCGTCAGAATTCTGCACGTTCACCACAATAAAGTAAAAAAAGTAAAGTCCAACTATTTTATAGTGCGCCCGAAAGTTGACCAGAGAGCTGGCCTACTTAGTCTGCCGCACTTAGGAATTTTTGCCATTCACATGCGCTAATTTTTAAAAATGTAAACTGATTTATATAGCACCATAAGGTTGTAACTTCAGAGGCGCTGGACAATGTGTGTGAACAATTTGTCCAAAGTTGCACTCGACAGTGCAGCGGCTGGGATTGAACCTGCGACCTCCAGTCGCAAGTCCAACGC